>Ga0192240_10032_pt1 | contig 81112 bp, 75 predicted proteins | sample Koala_Koa27_H3_FD_131237 | JGI IMG/M metagenome (GOLD analysis project Ga0192240, IMG submission 131237) | Enriched cells from koala feces incubated with labeled cellulose particles, San Francisco Zoo, California, United States - Koala_Koa2-7_H3 ...
GGATTAGGTTCGCATGAAAATGCCGTCACAGCAGCAGGTGCACTTTTGTATTACCTGGATTTCACAGAACATAAAAATACAGGGCACATCTCTTCCATTTCGCGAATCGACGAGGATAAATACGTATGGATAGATAAATTTTCCATACGCAATCTCGAACTTTTTTCTTCGAATACAGAAAAAAATATAAGTTTCACGGGAGTAATAGACAGAACCGTCTCTCCTATGGGTGCACGTATGCTCAAAAGATGGATCTCGCTTCCCCTGAAAAATATCGAAGAAATCAACGAAAGACTGAACATCACCGGCCGGTTCATGGATGATGCCGATCTCTGCGACCGTTTATCGGAACTTACCGACCAGGTCGGGGATATGGAGAGGATCATTTCAAAGATATCCGCATTAAGGGTAACCCCGAGAGAAATCGTACAATTGAAAAATGCTTTGTTCGCTATCGAAAGAATCAAGAAATTATGTATAGATTCCAATAATAATCTTCTTGCGGCTCATGGAGAACGGCTCAAGGAATGTTTCGATATCCGTAACATGATCGATTCCCATATTTATCCGGATACTTCCAACCAGATACAGAAGGGCGGAGTTATAGCGGATGGAGTCAATATCGAACTGGATGAACTGAGGGAGATAGCGCGTCACGGCAAGGATATTCTTTTGGAGATACAGGAACGGGAGAGTGAAAAAACAGGAATACCATCCCTGAAAATAAGTTTCAACAATGTCTTAGGATATTATATCGAGGTACGCAACACTCATAAGGACAAGGTACCGCCCGAATGGATCAGGAAGCAAACTCTGGTAAGTGCAGAGAGATATATCACCGAAGAACTCAAAGAATACGAAAACAAAATTCTTGGTGCGGAAGAGAAGACCCTTATCATCGAGCAGCAGATATTCAACGAACTCGTCAACGAGGTTTTAAAGCATCTGCACAATTTACAGATAGATGCCAATATAGTCTCGAAGCTTGATTGTCTTCTTTCTTTTGCCAAAATATCCATAGAGCGGAAGTACTGCAAACCCTACGTTAACGAGGGCACCGTTATCAATATAAAAAACGGACGGCATCCGGTAATAGAATCGGTTTTACCGATAGGGGAAGAATACATCCCTAACGATATTTATCTCGACGACCAGCAGCAGCAGATAATAATGATAACGGGACCAAATATGTCGGGTAAGTCGGCACTGCTCAGACAGACTGCACTGATAGTTCTGATGGCTCAGATCGGATGTTATGTTCCGGCTCAAAGTGCGGAGATAGGGATAGTGGATAAAATATTCACCCGTGTCGGCGCATCGGACAATCTCTCTCAGGGAGAATCTACTTTTATGGTAGAGATGCTCGAATCGGCGAGCATTTTGAACAATATCTCCGACCGCAGCCTCATACTATTGGATGAGATAGGGCGCGGGACGAGTACGTACGACGGTATCTCTATCGCATGGGCGATGGTGGAATATCTCCATGAGCACCCGAGAGCCAAAGCCAAAACGCTGTTCGCGACCCATTACCACGAACTCAATGAAATGGAAACCCAGTACGAGAGGGTTAAGAATTATAATGTTTCTGTAAAAGAAGTAGATAATAATGTGGTATTTATACGTAAGCTCGTTCGCGGTGGAACCGAACATTCTTTCGGTATCCATGTAGCAAAGATGGCAGGAATGCCGCGGAGCATTATCACACGTGCGAATAAGATACTTAAAGATTTGGAAGACAGACACCGCAACGGTATAGGAGATATCAAATCCAACCTTCCGAAGGCCGGCGACATGCAGTTGAGTATTTTTCAGTTAGATGATCCTGTTCTCGCGAATATCCGCGATGAGATCGAAGGACTGGATATAGACAATCTGACTCCGCTGGAAGCGCTCAACAAGCTCCATGAAATAAAACGACTGACAGGAGTAAAAGATAAATAAATAAAAACCGCCCATTAAGGCGGTTTTTTATAGTTGAAACAATATAATTACTGTTTCTTACTTTTAATATATTCATCGATCGCTTTTGCTGAAGCACGTCCCGCACCCATAGCAAGGATTACGGTAGCCGCTCCGGTCACGGCATCCCCTCCTGCAAAGATCCCTTCGCGGGTAGTAGCTCCTGTCGCATCTTCCGCAACCAGACATCCCCAGCGATTAATATCGAGACCTTCAGTTGTAGACGATATAAGAGGATTCGGAGAAGTTCCCAATGCCATAATAACTACATCACACTCTATATCGAATTGCGAATCAGGAATTACCTGCGGCGAACGTCTGCCGGAAGCATCGGGCTCGCCAAGCTCCATTTGTACGCATCTCAGTCCACGAACCCATCCGTTCTCGTCTCCAAGCACTTCTGTAGGATTCGTAAGCATTTTGAATATGATTCCTTCTTCCTTAGCATGGTGGACCTCTTCGACCCTCGCAGGAAGTTCTTTTTCAGAACGTCTGTAAATAATGAACGACTCAGCGCCAAGCCTTTTAGCTGTTCGCACGGCGTCCATCGCTACGTTACCTCCACCAACTACTGCTACGCTTTTACCTACGTAGATAGGAGTATCGTATTCCTGATCGAACGCCTTCATAAGATTCGCACGAGTAAGAAACTCATTAGCAGATACTACCCCGTTAAGGTTCTCGCCCGGGATCCCCATAAATTTAGGGAGACCTGCCCCTGAACCGATAAATACGGCATCGTAACCTTCATGATCGAGAAGATCGTCGACCGTAACGGTGCGTCCTACGACAACATCGGTTTCTATTTCCACTCCGAGTTTGCGTACGTTATCGATTTCTTTAGCGACCACATCGTTTTTCGGAAGGCGGAACTCCGGAATACCGTACTCCAAAACACCTCCCGGTTTGTGAAGAGCTTCGAAGATTTTGACCTCGTAGCCCATCTTTGCAAGGTCGGCAGCACATGCCAATCCTGCAGGTCCGCTACCTATTACAGCTACTTTATGTCCGTTAGAAGGTCCTACCTCCGACAGGTCTACATTGTTATCACGTCCCCAGTCGCCCACGAATTGTTCAAGTTTGCCGATAGCAACCGGCTCTCCCTTGATTCCCAGAATGCAAGCCCCTTCGCACTGTGATTCCTGCGGGCAAACCCTTCCGCAGACTGAAGGCAGAAGGCTGTCTTCAGCAATTATACGGGAGGCTGTCTCGAAATTACCGTTAGCTACTTCCTGTATGAAATCAGGAATTTTTACGCTTACCGGACACATGTCCACACAGCGTGGTTTTTTACAGTTTATACAGCGTGATGCCTCGAGTTTAGCTTCTTCGACATTATATCCGTAGCATACTTCCGCAAAATTCGAAGCCCTGACTAACGGATCCTGTTCGCGCACAGGTACGCGCGGTATTTTATTTGCCATTTTATTTCTGTTGTTTTTTCTGTTGTTCTATGTGGGTTATTTATCCAATCCTATTTTACAGTTGTGACCTGCGGCTTTTTCCTGCTCCATTTTTTCAATGCGGCTCTCGATGGTCTTATACATTCCCTGCCTGCGCATCGCCTCTTCGAAATCCACCTGGTGTGCATCGAATTCCGGACCGTCCACGCAAGTAAAGTATGTTTTCCCTCCTACGCTTACCCGGCACGCTCCGCACATTCCTGTCCCGTCCACCATAAGGCTGTTAAGACTGACAATCGTTTTTATTCCGTATTCCTTGGTAGCAAGAGCCACGAACTTCATCATTATCATTGGTCCGATAGCAACCACCACATCGTATTTTTTACCCTGATTGTCGATAAGATCTTTCATAAGATTGGTAACCAGACCTTTGAATCCGACACTTCCGTCATCGGTAGCGATATAAAGATTCTCGGCAACCGCTTTCATCTCCTCGGTAAGAATAAGAAGATCTTTATTTTTCGCACCTATAATTACATCCGCATGAGCTCCCTGTTCATGGAGCCATTTAACCTGAGGATATACAGGAGCAGTTCCCACACCACCGGCAATAAAAAGAATATTCTTGGAGCGGAGCTCGTCGATATTGTCATAAACAAATTCTGACGGATGTCCGAGAGGTCCTACGAATGCAGAGAAACTGTCGCCTACGTTCAGCGCGCAAATTTTTTCGGTAGAAGATCCCACGATCTGGGTCACGATGGTCACCCATCCCTCCTCTGCGTTGTAATCGGATATAGTCAACGGTATTCGTTCGCCTTTGTCTCCGACCTTAACAATCACAAATTGTCCCGGTTTCGCACTTTTAGCAACCCTCGGAGCCTTAACGTTCATCAGAATAATATTCTGGGCAAGCTCCTGCTTCTTTAAAATTTCAAACATTTATTTAAATTTTAGGTTTTCCAGCTATTTTACCGTAGCTGCCAGACGAAGTTCCCTCATCGGGCGCGACGGGTCATTTAATATAATCGTAACACTTTCACTTACTCTTCCATCCATTCCTGCCGTATTCAACGTAACCTTAAAGATAGCCCCCTCGCCTTTTTTCAACTCCGTACGATCTACCGTTGCGGTAATTTTACTGCTATTAGACAGTACACTACGGATTATCAAGGGATCATTTCCTTTATTTACCAATACGAACTCATGTTCGACCGTAACTCCTTCAGGAAGTTCGTTGAAATGATGGAACTGAGAAGAAAATTCTCCTGACGGAGCATTCTCTTTTTGTTTCTGGGTAAGTTTCGTAAAATCTTCCGTTATCGTCGAATATGCGGTAAAATCCATAGCGGATCTTTTGCCGTTCACCGTAATAAGGACAGTAGTCGACACCAATCCCCAAATATCAGCCCTAGTAAGATCGTATGTAAAGATCATCTCACCTTTCTCTCCGGGTCCGATCACTTCCGGGACTACTTTTACGGAATACACGGATTCCGGAACATTTCCTTTGGTTTCAAAAGAAATTTTTGCAGGATCTTTCCCCGAGTTATATAGTTCTATACTTCTGCTGCCGGAGTTTCCGCGCGACATATATCCAAATAAAAAAGAATTCCTGTCGGATCGCAGCCCTGCCGCAAGACTGATAGGATAATTTTCTTCGACCGTTCTCGGCCGTCCGGCAACATCACCGGTTATTACGAGTGTGGTTCTTTCTTTTCTATTATTCGCAGTTATTATCACATCCTTGCTGAATGCTCCGGGACGGCCTGCCGGATCATAGGTAATGGAAATCTTTCCTTTTTTCCCAGGCATTACAGGAGCCTTGTCATATTCAGGAGTGGTACATCCGCAGGAAACGGCTACATGGTCGATAACATAAGGAACCATACCTATGTTCTCGAACTCAAAAACATAAGTAACGGCGCCATCGACTTCATTTATTTTACCGAAGTCATGGATAAGTTTATCGAACCGGACGACATCCTGTCCTACAGCAGCACCTATACCGCACAATATAAAAATGGCGAAAAATGTAAATATCTTTCCGCCCAGCCGCCTCAAAGCCATACCTGAATTTTTTTTTGTAGTGCAAAGTTAATCCTATTTGTTATATATTCAAAGTAAATGTGTGTTTTTTAACCGAATCGACAGCATTAGTGAATATCTATAATAAAACGTTTTATGAGGATAATTATGATTAAAAAATGTATAAATCTTAAAACAGCCTTGTTATTAAATTTGGCAAAAACTAAATTTTAATGAGATACCGTACTTATTATCAAGGCAGTTCGATGAGCATAGTAATAAAAGTCCGCAGTGGATCGACAGGCGAACCTGTTATTCTTTCGGATTATTACGCAGAGGCTGTTATTTATACCAAACTTCTTTCAGAAAAAATACATGCAGGACAATCGGACCACTTAACCGTAATCGATACCTACACAATATCAATCTCCTTGCCTCCCGAGAAAACCATACTACTAGATGAGGGAGAATGTTTTATGGAACTGGCTCTTATTCATAAACTAACAAATACAAGGACAATAACGAGAACTAAAATATGTAATATCGAAAAATCGATAAACAATGGCAAATAAAATAATGTATGATGAGTATACGGTTTCCGCCACAGGGGGAGATTCGTTGATCCTGGATATAACCGTAGCAGACAGGATAGGCCTCGACGGGTCGTCTGTGGAACATGCGGAAATTATAGCTGACGGCGATCTTCGGCTATGGTTATCCGATGGCAGAATTATAAGTGCGGGAAGAGCCGTAACAAAGACACACCTCTGCGGACTCGCACATACCTAAACTATTCCGGCAGCTTCCGAGAAGGTGCAAATGTATATAGCCACGGGGAACGGCACATTCAGCCACTTCACGGACCGCAACGGCGATCCTATATCGATATCCGACCCCAATTCCCTCACCGTTTTCTTCCGGTCTCCGGACAGAATATGGTGGGAAACGCAGGAACTTAGATTCGATATGTCGGAATACAGGAAAAAATCGGCACCAATAAGTTTCGCATCGTCTTTACCTCCTCTAAATTACTATCCGTATTCATTGGAGACAGCCGATAACTACGACAAAGTGGAAGGAATACTGATCCTGCCGGAAGGAACGAAATCCGTGACATCCTCCGGAGAGATATTCGGGGAAATAATATACAAAAACTGCACACATATACTTCTCGGCTTCAGTCTGTCGAAAATGACGTATTTCGAAGTGGCAACCGGAAGAAGAATGATACTCGCAAGCGATACCAAAGAAATAATATACGGGACGCCGATATCCGATCAAGGAACGGATGCGCAGTATATAAAAATCTGCACTTACGATATTTCATCGTCAAAGATCGATATATACGAGAGCTATGACGGTAATGATTTCAGTTTCTTCGCAACGGTCGACGTAGGCAGCGAATCATCGTCTGAACACATACATTTCAGGTCGATAGGTTATTACGAACCTGAGCCGGACGGCCACTCCAAAATCATTTTTACGGGGAGCGGCGACAGATTGATGCTGGAAAATATTCCGACCATAACGGAACCAGCATTCAACGAAGATATGGAAATACTTGTACCGGCGGATAATATTGCAGGGCTCATCAGGCGCGTGATCCGCATTCCCCAGTATAAGGGAAGATTTCATGATAAAAAAATATTGGTTTACGGAGATTCTATCACTGCTGAATTCGGCGTAGAAGCCGGAACATACAGGAATATTCTAATGGAGAAATTCGAAAGCGACCAGATAATCCTTCATGGATATCCGGGATACGAGCTCAGCGGCACGGGATTTCAGGGGGAATCACTTACCCAAACGGAACTGCTGGATAAAATAATCGCGGAAGAACCTTATCTCGTAATAATTTCCGGAGGAACCAACGATTACTGGCATTATACCACACCGGGAAGTCCCGCAACAGATACAGAGACAGACTATACTATATCCGGAGGTCTGAAATACATTATAAATTACCTGAATAGTAAATTATACGGAACCGCAAATATTATGGTTTGCACTCCACCCCCCGGATTCTATGATGGAAGACCCGATACGGCACCTAACGATAAAGGCTATACGATGAGCGATTATGTATCGGCAATAAAAGCAGTGTCCGGACTGCTTCATATACCGGTATGCGATATATGGAGCAATGCCAACTGGGCAGCAAGCATGGAGAATAAAAATTATCTCTTCACCACGGACGGTCTTCATCTGAGTATAAAAGGTTATAGAAAAATATCGGAACTTCAATACAGAACAGCGGACAAATACATTTTCTAACGGTTTATAATAAAAACTGCACAGTATTTGTAAAAATACCGTATGCGCACCTTCAACGCAATAATACGGTAACACCTGTGAATGAAGGTAAAACAGGATAAAATTTTTAAATTATGAATAAATTTAAGTATTTCATTCTTCCGGCTATAATAATATGCTGTGCAGTTATCTTTACCGGATGTTCCGACGATGACGACGATAATAATAACGGAAGCGGACTTGGAACGCAATCACAGTTAGTCGGCACCTGGCATGTTGTTTCGGCAGCAGGATACGAGATCGACGCTGACGGAACCAACACAGATTTTATAGATAGTTACAACCGTGGCGACTGGTACTTTACATTTCAAAGTGACGGCAGATATCAATAATATATATTGGATGATGATACAGGGGAAGCAGCAGAAAGAGAAGGTAACGGAACGTATTCCTATGAACGTAAGAACAGTAAATTAACATTGAATTTTTATAACTCTTCACAGAATTATGAAACTTATCAGTATAATGTTCTGGAATTTACTTCACCCCGGCTCGTTATCGAAAGAAATATGGAATACATGTATGAAAAATTAACTCTTGTAAAACAGTAGTTTATCCGAGTTCGCTTACTTTATGCAGTCCTTGAAGATCAAGGACTGCTATTCTTTTATTTATATTTGACACAAGGCCTTCGGAAACAAAGGCGGAAAAAGTGCGTATCGCATTGGATGTAGTCATAGAAGAGAGCTGGGCCAGATCAGCACGTGACAGAGTAACAGGAATTGTTTTCCCATCTGAGTCGAAACCATATATCTCCACAAGGGACAATATGGCATCGGCAAGTCTTCCTCTGAGATATTTTTGGGTAAGCGTAACCATTCTCAAATGAGAGTCGCCGAGCTCGCTGGCAATGAGTTTCAGTATATGCAGTGAAAGATCCGCATTAGATCGCATGACTTTAAAGAAGGCGTCCTTATCGATTATGGCGATCACACTATCGTCCAGTGTCAACGCTCCCGATCTGTAATTCTCTTCCGCAAACAATGCCCTGTACCCCAGTAGTCCCATAGGCCTGACCAAGCGTACAATATTACCACGACCGTTGATGCCGGTTTTTACTACTTTCGCATTACCCTCCAGAAGGCAGATAAACCCTATGGGACTATCATCTTCCCTATATATGTAATTCCCTTTTTTGACCTGTACAACGGTGGTATTTAACCACACCAGCTGTCTGCAATCCTCGTCAATGAAAGGGAAAAGTGAAAAAAGCCGCTCCAGCGTTTCTTCGGCAACACTTATCCCATCTTCCATAAAGTTTTATTTTTCGATCTTTTCAAATAAAGGTCTGAATCCTACAGCTTCTGAAATAATTCCAGGCAGTTTATCCGCAGGAACTCTTTCCTGTTCCATGCTATCCCTATGTCTTATGGTAACCATTCCATCCTCCAGAGACTGATGATCGACAGTAACGCAGAACGGGGTGCCTATTGCATCCTGACGACGATAGCGTTTACCGATGCTATCCTTTTCATCGTACTGGCAGACATGGTCGTATTTCAGGTTGTCGATGATCTTCCTCGCGAATTCCGGAAGTCCGTCCTTTTTAACCAAAGGAAGCACGGCGACTTTCACAGGAGCAATAGCCGCAGGAAACTTCATAACCACACGTTCGTCGGACGATCCGTCTTCTTTTGCTATTTTTTCTTCGGCATAAGAAGCTGACAATACCTGTAAAACCATGCGGTCCACACCTATGGACGTTTCAACTACATAAGGAACATAGCTTTCACCTGTCTCAGGATCGTAGTACTGTATTTTTCTTCCGGAGAATTTCTGATGGTTTCCAAGATCGAAGTCCGTACGCGAGTGTATTCCCTCAACCTCTTTGAATCCGAACGGGAACTTATACTCGACGTCGGCAGCCGCGTTGGCATAATGTGCGAGTTTGTCATGATCGTGGAAACGGTAATTTTCCGCTCCGAAGCCAAGTGCCTGATGCCAGCTCATACGGAACTTTTTCCAGTATTCATACCACTTCATCTCTTCTCCGGGTCTAACGAAGAACTGCATTTCCATTTGTTCGAATTCTCTCATACGGAATATGAACTGACGCGCAACTATTTCATTACGGAACGCTTTACCTATTTGCGCGATACCGAAAGGAATTTTCATTCGTCCTGTTTTCTGAACATTGAGGAAATTCACGAAAATACCCTGTGCAGTTTCGGGACGAAGATATATGGTGTTTGCCCCTTCCGCCACAGACCCGATTTTAGTTTCGAACATCAGGTTGAACTGACGCACTTCGGTCCAGTTCCTTGTTCCGGAAATAGGGCATACTATCTCGCAGTCAAGAATGATATTGCGTACTTCTTCGAGATCGCTGTCATTAAGCGATTTCACCATGCGCTCGAGGACTTTATCCTTTTTTTCACGAATATCCTGAATTCGTGGATTGGTTTCGAGAAACATTGCTTCATCAAAACTTTCACCGAATCTCTTGCGGGCCTTCGCTACTTCCTTTTCGATTTTCTCATCCTGTTTGGCAATCCATTCCTCTATAAGTACGTCCGCACGGTATCTTTTTTTCGAATCCTTATTATCTATAAGCGGATCATTGAATGCTCCGACATGTCCGGAAGCCTCCCATATCTTAGGGTGCATGAATATGGCTGAATCGATACCAACGATATTTTCGTTGAGTTTAACCATAGCGTCCCACCAATAACGTTTTATATTGTTCTTAAGCTCCGCCCCCATTTGCCCGTAATCGTATACGGCACTGAGTCCGTCATATATCTCACTCGATGGAAATATAAATCCATACTCTTTACTGTGGGCAATAAGTTTCTTAAAAAGTTCTTCCTGTGTCATATCGTCTAATAATATGGTTAAACAAGTCCGGTCGGACAATTTTTGACTGACAAATTTATTAATATTTTTTATATATGGTATCCCTTTTGCCTTATCCAATAAAATTTTGAATATGAAAAAGTTAATTATCGTTATCTTAACTTCCTTATTAAATACGGGAGTTTTTGCGGAAGAATCCGGGAATTATCAATTAAGCACGCATATTCTGGATATCTCCGAGGGTGCGCCTGCTGAAAACGTGATCGTATCATTATACAAATATGATTTCGAAAATCTGGATTGGGAATTGGTGGATAAGGCCCTCACCGGTAAAAACGGACGGGTCGGAGAGTTCCTTCCCTACGGACAAAAGAACTACGGAGCTTATAAGTTAAGATTCGAAACCGAAGAATATTTTAAAAGTCGGAACCTTCACAGCATATATCCGTATATAGAGGTCGCATTTAAGATCGAAGATACCGTGCATTACCATATTCCTATAACGGTTTCAGCCAATGGATATTCGACATACAGGGGAAATTAGCATACCAACGACCACGACCTTACCTGTGAAATTATGGATACAGGGAACGAATTTACTCCTCGCGCACCGGAGTAAATAGTTCATAAGGGAATTCGTCCTCCGGAATTTTTTTCCGCGGGGAATGGGACTGTTCGATATAAATCAGAACATCATCGTCCATCCACTGCCGGTACGGCGCTTTAACCGTCATTTCCATGGTATCCGGGATCTTTTTACGTTTATATTTTTTTGTCCACTGAATCGATGCCGGTTCCTCTCCGTTACGTCTGCGCTCACGCTCTATTTTTCTGTCACGTGCATCTCCGGTCAATTTTATATTAGAAACATAGATCTGATCCTTATAATCATTTGCACTCAGTACAAATACTTTGATAGAATGATAGACCTGCTTATTAAACAATTCCTTCGGGAACTGCACGTAAATAGTCACCGCAGCAGAATCCGCATCGACAACAAAACGATGGTCGCCTACCAATTCAGCACGGGGAAATTCCTTTTTTCCCTTACCGGAACTCATAAAGGTAATCAACAGTAAAAACCAAAACAGCAGGTTTTTTTTCATAGTTTTTTGAGTTTTTCATTTAATTTATAGGAGTAAAACTTTATAAGGGTTCACAATGGCTTCTCCACTAATGCGGGAAGATAGCCTCTTACACACCTTTGCGCTTTTCGAGCCTCCGCATAATCTTGCGCCTATTCTTACCGGCAAATTGCACATTCGACACTTAAATAATATCATCCTGTCCTCTCTTCCGAAGGCGCGTTTCTCCTTTGCATAAACAAGTAAATGCAATTGCGGCAAACACTACCAGAATGCAGAATCTACTCATTTCTTTCCGATAAACTGAAATTTGAAATAAGAAAGATATATATTATTATTTACTTAATAAAAAAATGAGCCTTCTTATTATCGTCAGCTCATTTTTTCATACCGAAAAAAAATAATCGAAATTTTTATTTATCGAGTTTCAATTGTTTATCACAAGCCGAAGTAGCCCACAACGCCCATGCGATCAGTAATGGTTGAAAAAACAAACGGATAAATCTGCGCCTGTCCGTATTTAATCCGAATGCACTTCTTCTATGAGTATATTGGGAAATATTTCCCGGGAACACCATAAGAAAAAACAATGCCGAGATCCATCCCATATCTTTTTTTTCTTTCGCCAGCAAGATCAGAGCCAGACCTAAAGATATTTCCGCTTCTCCCGACAATACGACAGTGGTGTCCTTATCGAACGGGACCAAATCGGGAACCTGTGCTTTAAAGTCCCTACGGGCAAATGTAAGATGACTCGTACCGGCGAATGCTAAAAAAGTACCCAATGCGATTCTTGCTATGCTTTTAGATAAAGATTCTTTTTTCATATTTCAAATGTCTTTAATTAACAAATGAATACCTTTATCTAAAATCGTGCAATTATTCCGGCTTGATAATCTCAACTTTCAAGGGGATACCGAGATTATCCGCGATAAGATCAAGAATTTTTTTCTTACTATTGGTTGAACTTTGGGTCAGAACGTAAATTCCTTTTTCCACTTCAATCTGGGCTCCACGATATTTTTCACTTACCTGATCTCCCCCCCAAAGGAATACGGCACCTTCTTATACCCAGTTTCATGACTTTATTCACACCTATTTTTCTGATCGCCTCCGCAAAGGTGTAGTTGGCATAAAAATTATCAATTATAGTTCCATCATCAAAGGTGACTCTTAACCTGGAATTCGGACTTTTATCCTTTACTTTCCGTGGCGGAGCGGGTTTGTTATCCGGAGAAACAGATTTATCCTCTTCCTTAAAAAAATAGTCGTTACAAGAAAAATCAGTTTCCGGCAGACTGCCTGAACGCTTACAACGCAGGAAGGGAATGCTGAAAACTATCGAAATAAATTATATAAATATAAAAGGTCCCGGCTGACAGCCTGGACCTTTTACCTAAATAACCTTTAAAAATCACCTCCTACCAAAGGGATCCCTTACCGGTAGCAACAATATCGACATCAACTACGCATCTTGCGCTCGCTCCGAAAGGAACAACTACAGTCACGCCTCTGTTCCATTTCTCATAGATATAACTTGTTTTACTGGTTCCCAACACGACATCGTTGTGATCTTTTACCGTAACATTAATAGTGAATCCTATCATATCATAATCGTTAAGGGAGTCTTCAAGTTTCTTGAAATTAAGCGTAATCGGAGCACTGGGACCTCCCTGAAGCCAATACCCAATGTTATTATAGACCTGAAAAGTCCTTGTTCCACTTACCGACGGAAATGTTCCGCTCATATTTCCCGGTATCGCCAACGTTTCCGGATAGTTATTCCCTACCATGATGTCCTCAAGTTCATATACCAATACACAGTATTCTCCCGTATTGTTGGTCATACTTAAATTTACAGTAAGCCTTGTGTCCGTGTCTCTCAATTCCGCTCTGTTCTGCGTCTCTTCCGAAACATTGACTTCATCGATTCCCTTGCTGCATGAAGTTAATGCCAGGGCAATTACCAATAATGAGTAAAATAGTTTTTTTATAGTACATTTTTTTGATTAAACATATTGTAAATATAATATATTTAATTCATTACAGCAAATAATTCATGCATAAATTACATAAAAAACAAAGCATATATACGATATTAATTTGAAGATCAACATAACTACACGCTATAAATTTATCTGTTTCCGGCGCGGCGCCTGCGAAGCGCGTCGAGTCTTTCACATCCTACCTGTGAATCTATAATTCCGGATTTAATCTGGTTTTATAGCTTATTGATGTCGTGCTGTATATCGCCAGAGTAACCGGAACCTCTGCGCGAATTACCGGTAACATGCAATCCCTGAGCACCTTTAATTATTACCAGATAAAATACAAGGAAACTAAACACCATTATCAGGAAAACCGCGGCAGTCACCGAAGAGATACCGAGAGTACCAATCAATCCTATTATATAAACGATGCTCGGGAAATTATCGCGCCATGCATGCTAATATTCAATAAAGTCAAATCTTTGGAATTTAGCAGTTTTAAAAAAAAACACTATATTTAACAACCTAAAACTCTTAATTATGAAAAAATTATTATTACTCTTGACATTTGTCGTTTATTTTGCCTGTTGCAACAACGTAGAAGAAGTCCCTTACACGACTACTTTGACAGGTGAGGTAACAGGCTTCTCTAACAGTTCCTACGTTATCCTTTCGCCGCTTGAGGACGATTGCCGGATATCGGGCGGAATCAATATAGAAATAACCGACGGCCGTTTCGAATACACTTTCACCCATGACGACATAAAAAAATACGAGCTTATCATGGAAGAGAATTACAATAAGGGATTGGTACATAGGCATTTTTATTCGGAACCCGGACGTGTCCATGTAAAGATATTCCCTGACGATGAAGATGTTATTTTTATCGTGGACGGTGGAAAAGTAAATATAGAACACGACCTCTTCCTCAAGAAAACAAATGAAAAATTCGACTTAATCTCCATCCAGGAAGAGATGGTTAAATTTGCAGGAAGGAAAAAGAATACCGAAAAAGTAAGAGCAATGTACGAAAGGTCGGACACTATCTCAGATAATGCAGAATTCTCAAGGTTAATCAGGGAGATTAACGCATTGCCTGACGAAAAAAAAGTTTGTTCCCGAATATCTGAAACTGATAAACTGCTGGAACGAAGTTTTTGAAAACCGGAAGGATTTTGCATTGGAATATGTACGTAAAAATAAATCGGTATTCGCGTATAGCCTCATTATTGAAAACCTTATGCAGGCCGTATCCAATAAAGAGGAACCCAAACAGGAATGGTGCGACCAATACGTGCGTTATGCAGCAATATTTCCCAACCACTGTTACACTGAACTCGGCGATATCATGATCAAAACCCTATTCTCGATACGTCCCGGCGGCACATACATCGATTTTTCATTACCAGATTCCGATGGCAAAACACATACTTTATCGGAAATTATCGAAGGCAATATAGCGATTCTCAATCTCTGGGCTTCATGGTGCGGACCTTGCAGGCGCAAAGGTAAAGAATTGATACCAGTATATGAAGAATATAAGGATAAAGGACTTACAGTAGTGGGAGTCGCACGCGAGACCAATGAAAAAAATATGGTCAAAGCTATAGAGAATGACGGTTATACATGGATAAACCTGCTCGAACTTAACGACAATGCGGACATCTGGGCAAAATACGGCATCCCGTTCTCAGGCGGCGGGATCTTCCTGATAGACCGTGACGGAAAAATACTGGCTGTCGATCCGGATAAGGAAGAGATTCTTAAAATACTTCAGGAAAAATTATAGACAAATTTCAGCAGTCGTTATTGTAGGGATAATTGCATTTGTAATGTGCGACAGGGATGACGATTACGATGAAAGACCAGGCAATCAAGAGGTTGAAAGAACTTTCAATTCCATGTATCCGAATGCACGCGATAAGGAATGGGAAATATCCAACGGATATTACGTTGCTGACTTCAGGTTATCGGGCAACGATACGGAAGCGTGGTTCGACCAAAACGGCAAATGGTACATGACCGTTACCGATCTTGCATTCCGGGAATTACCACAGCCTGTTAAAAACTCCTTTAACCTTAGCGAATGGGCAGTATGGAATATAGACGACTGCGACAAAATAGAACGGAACGGCGTCGAAACCGTATACATTATCGAAGTGGAAACCGGGAATAACGAAGCGCATCTGGTTTTCAGTCAAAGCGGAGAACTGATAAAAGCATCCGGAAAGAAACAAAGCAAACCAACCCTGACGGATGCCGTTATATTAATAGGAATCGATGATTATATTTCTAAAAACCATCCGGCAGGAACCATCATCAATATCGATCCAGATAACATCAAAATCGAAGTGGATATATTGGATGGCGGACGTAAAAAAGAAATTTTATTCGATAACTACGGCGGCTGGATATCTACAACCTCAGAAGTGTTTTTAAACGAAATACCGACGGTCGTAACATCTGCTTTAATGGAGACCGAATACGGAAACTACCGGATAGATTATATAAACCATATAGAAACACCGTCGGTGTCATACTATATCTTCGAACTGGAAACTGGAAATAAGGATGTGGAATTAAAAATAGATGTTAATGGAATCTTATCCATTATCGGGCCATATTAGACTTCAGGGAGAGCTGGGAAATTCCCAGCTCTGTTTTTTATTTATTCACCCGGAGTTCCCTAAAGTCTTTCAGACAAACTTATTAAATCCCGTGCGACAACATCCGGTTTGATAAGGAAATTATAATACTTATTCTGCGTTCCTCTCGTTATATACGCACCTTTTAATCCTGCGGATATTGCACCGAATACATCCCAATCATGGACTGCGGCCAGCATACAGTCCTCATTCTTAAAACCCATCAATTTAGCCGCACCGGTATATACCTCCGGATGCGGTTTATACTTTCCGAAATGCTCTGCGCTTATCCGTCTGTCAACCAAATAACTTATATCTGCATTCGATAGTTGTTCAGCTAAAAGAGCTTCCGAAGAATTAGACAGGGCGACAATCGAATAACCTTTTTTATTTAATATCTCGAGGGACGAAACAACATCGGGAAGAGCGGGGAGTGAAGACAAAACACCCGTTATTTCCAACAGAAACGAATCCGGCATATCTTTCCCTATTATACTTGAAACTGCATACAATGCATTCTCCGCCAAATGGCTAAAACCACTGAAGGAACCGGCAGCAGAGTGGACAAGAGAATAATGCAGCAGCTTTGTAAACCAGAGATCGTATACATCCGCCTCGAAAAAGCCGTTTATTTTTGCCCTTAAAGAATACGTATCAAGAATGGTTTCATTAATATCAAAAAATAACACCTCCGGTTTTTTAAATGCAATCGAATTATCCATACCGTTAATTTTAAATCAATATTTTTTTATTGCACAAATTAACTTTTTTAAATATTCGACGCAAACAAGAAACCTCCACAAAAAAAATCAGCAAAAAAATTGTCTATGGATAAACCGGCCTGATGCAACTCTATCCGACTGTTAATGAAGTTACTAACAATTTGTTAATAACTTATTGCCAAAATAATTTTTATATCTTCCGCTTATGGATATTTTTGTAATGGTACGGTTCCCCATAACGGAGTAAATTATCCGGAGGGATGAAAAGGGAATCCTGTGAAAGTCAGGAACTATCCCCGTAGCTGTAAATTTCTGTCCTTTAAAGGGCGGAATGCCTGTCATTCTCTGCCACTGTTCCGCACCGGAACGGGAAGGCGGCAGGCTAGGAATAAGTCAGAAGACCTGCCGTACCGGGTAAAGTCCGCAGCTTTCGGGAGAAAGGCGGCAGGATGTTTTTACGATTTATCCGGTTATGCTGTAAGAGTAATATAAAATATAAACATAGTTATGGAAACATTTATTATCAAGCGCGACGGCAGCCGGGAGGTTTTTTCTGTCGATAAAATACAACGGGCCATATCGAAGGCGTTCCTGTCGGTTGGCAGTTTCGCAACGCAGGATGTTATAACGAATATAATGAGCCGCGTAAGCGTTACGTCCGGTACCACGGTCGAAGACATACAAAACCAGGTGGAAGTCGCACTCATGGCAGAACGTTATTATACCGTAGCCAAAGCATATATGTTATACCGCCAGAAACATATGGAGGACCGCGAAGTCGCGGAGAAACTGAAGTTCCTGATGGATTACTGCGACGCCACGAATGCTGCCTCCGGCAGTAAATACGATTCGAACGCAAACGTCGAGAATAAAAATCTCGCAACTCTTATCGGCGAACTGCCCAAATCGAATTTTATACGGTTAAACAGGCGCATGCTCACCGACCGTATAAAGGAGATGTACGGCAAAGAACTTGCGGACAAATATATCGAATTGCTTAACGGACATTTTATTTATAAAAACGACGAGAAAAGCCTTGCCAATTACTGCGCAAGCATAACTATGTACCCCTGGCTCATAGCGGGAACTACGTCCATAGGCGGCAACTCAAAAGCTCCTACTAACCTGAAATCCTTTGCAGGAGGCTTTATCAATATGGTGTTCATGGTATCCAGCATGCTGAGCGGAGCATGCGCCACTCCTGAGTTCCTTATGTACATGAATTATTTCATAGGTCTGGAATACGGCAAAGATTATTATAAAGAAGTTGACAAGGTGGTCGATCTTTCCAAAAAACAGAGAACGCTCGATAAGGTAATAACGGATTATTTCGAACAGATAGTTTACTCTATAAACCAGCCCACCGGAGCAAGAAACTTTCAGGCCGTATTCTGGAACATATCCTATTACGACAAATATTATTTCGAAAGCCTCTTCGGAGAGTTCGTATTTCCGGACGGGAACAAACCAGACTGGGACTCGCTAAGCTGGCTACAGAAAAGATTCATGAAATGGTTCAATGCGGAACGTACGCGTACCGTACTTACGTTCCCTGTAGAAACTATGGCGCTTCTTACCGAGAACGGAGAGCCCAAAGACAAAGAATACGGGGATTTTACCGCGGAGATGTATTCAGAGGGACATTCTTTCTTTACTTACATTAGTGATAATGCAGATTCGTTAAGCAGCTGCTGTCGTTTGCGCAACGAGATACAGGATAACGGTTTCAGCTATACTCTCGGCGCAGGAGGTGTATCTACAGGTTCCAAGAGCGTGCTCACCATAAATCTGAACCGCTGTATCCAGTATGCGGTAAGGCAAGGTATAGCTTACCAGTTTTTTCTCGAAGAGGTAGTGGACCTTGTACGCAAAGTCCAGATGGCATACAATGAAAATCTTAAGGACATGTTGGATAAGGGCATGCTGCCTTTATTCGATTCGGGCTATATAAATATCGGACGCCAATACCTCACTATAGGTGTTAACGGTCTTGTGGAGGCTGCGGAATTTCTCGGTCTGGAAATTACGGACAATCCGGGCTACGAACAATTCGTCCAACAAATATTGGGGTTGATCGAGGACTATAATAAAAAATATCGTACCAAGGATGTAATGTTCAACTGCGAAATGATCCCTGCGGAGAATGTGGGTGTAAAACATGCGAAATGGGACAAGAAGGACGGATACAAAGTAAACAGGGATTGCTACAACAGCTATTTTTATATCGTCGAGGACGAAAAAACAAATATTATCGATAAGTTCCGTATGCACGGACGCAAATATATAGAACATCTGACCGGAGGTTCCGCGCTGCACATGAATCTCGACGAGCATCTCAGCAAGGAACAATACCAGCACCTGATAAGGGTAGCGACACAGGAAGGATGTAATTATTTTACCTTCAACATTCCGAATACCGTTTGCAATGACTGCGGCCATATAGATAAACGCAATCTGAAAGAATGTCCGAAATGCTCCGGCCATAACCTCGACTATCTGACGCGTATTGTCGGTTATATGAAACGTGTAAGCAATTTCTCACAGGCCCGCCAGAAGGAAGCGGCAGTCCGCCATTATGCTGCGCCTGGCCAGTTATGATATAGTATTCCAGGAGATACCCGGAGAAGTTACGCTGGCGCTTAACATCTCCGGATGTCCCAACGGATGTCCTGGATGCCACAGCCCGCATTTACAGGAAGATGCGGGCGAAGCTCTGGACGAAGCGATGCTCGGCGAATTGCTGGACAGTTACGGAAGTACGGTCACCTGCGTATGTTTTATGGGCGGGGATGCTAATCCGCATGAAGTTCAAAAACTGTCGGTCTTTATCCGTGAAGCCACGGAGAGAAAATTGAAAACAGGCTGGTACTCCGGAAGACAAAGCGTGCCGGAAGAGTTGGACATCAGTAATTTCGATTTTATTAAACTCGGACCGTATATAGAGAAATCCGGCGGTTTAAAATCTCCGGACACCAATCAAAGGTTTTATAAAATCGAGAGCGGTATAATGGTGGATATAACCGAAATTTTTCAGGCTTAATTTACAGAATTCCGGACAGATCGGGACGCATGCTGAATTCGCATCCGCAGTACTGCTGGTTATAGAAATTATTCTCTTTAAGTAGAATCCGGCGTCTCTCTGTAAGCCCGCCTTTTTTCCAATCCTTATCCCAATAAACAACATCTTCAACCAATGATGCAGCCATATTGCCTGCTTCGGTAATCTGCTGGAAATCCTTCCAGCGGGAACCTGCGAGAGTAGTCGTAATAACCGGGAACCCTTTCTCCGAAGCAATAACCGCAGTCGCCCCCAGCCTCAACCTGAAACACTGCATACACCGCAGTCCCCTTTCCGGCTCCGTCTCCAATCCGGATATTTTCTTCCGCCAGATATCGTGGTCGTAGTCTCCGTCGATAAATTCCACATCCAGCAACCGTGCATAACGCATGCACTCTTCTTTTCTTTTGAGATATTCTTCGGATGGAAAAATATTGGGATTGTAAAAAAATATGGTAGGCGCAAATCCATTTTCCACCATCCATTCCATAATTGGAGCAGAGCACGGAGCACAACAGCTATGAAGTAAAACCCTTTTCATATCGAAAAAATAAACCGGTAACGATGCAAAACTACACGGAATAACTTAAACTTAACATAAGAATTTCCAAATAAAGTTATAAAATATAAAAATATTTTTACATTTGTGCCGTAAAGGTTTCCAATCACCTCATGCAGGTGAACGGAATTAATAGGGAATGTCGTGTAATCCGGCAACAATACCCGTTGCTGTAAGTTCCTGTCATCCAAAGATGGCATAAAAAATTTGACATTCTTTGCCACTGTTCTGAGAAGAACGGGAAGGCGTCAAAACCGGAACGAGTCAGAAGACCTGCCTTTATGATTTTAGATTTACTCCTGCGGGGCTCGGGAAGAAATCAAACGAAGAATGACCAGACTGTTATTTTTTATTTGATTGTACGTCCATTTTACTGCTTTGTTATTAATGCAGTGAAATCCATGCTCCGCTTCGGTAACTTTGTTACCGGAGCGTTTTTTATGTTAGAATGTTATGAAATACATAACTGTGTTTAACTTAAATTTATTTTTATTATGAAAAAAATCTCACTTTGGTCCATTCTGGCCGTATTCATTGCGGTCTTCACTCTGGCATCCTGTTCAAAGGACGCAGACGATTACACTTCTGAGGAAGGCAAATATTCCCTATCGGAAGCTTCTCCGTTTACAATTGAGAACACTTATCTGAACAACAGCAGCTCCACAGGCGTACTGGTATTGCAGGAAGGCAACATGACTACTGAAGACGGGTTCCTTAATTATCTGGACAACAGCAATCCTGCAACGTATTACACGATCGTGGGCGGCAGCCGCCTCGGAAGTGTGGCACAGGATCTTTATATCCACGACGGCGAGATTTACATAATCTGCCAGAACATAGCTGGCGGCGATCCTCCTGCGGAACCGGGAAGGCTCTTCGTTCTTAATGCGGACGACTTCACGACAGCAGGAATTTACGGCAACGATTTCTCTACAAGCATATCCAATCCTACACATATAGCGGTTTATGATGAGAACACCATTTACATCCGTGCTTCAGGAAGCGACTTCGTAGGAGGCAGCAGTAATTACGGCGTTTACAAGTACAACCCTTATTCCGGACAAGTTACCGCTTTGAATGGCAATGGCGAACAGGCTAATCCTACGAGAGCTACTCCCATGACCATATCGAACGGTTATTTATTCGTTTGCCACTCAGACGGAGTAAGGGTTTATAACGCTTCTACCGGCATTTTTAATACGTTGATTGAATACGGAAGCGGTACATATTCATTGGTTAAAAGTACTGACGGCAATTTCGTATATATCTACCGCAACGGAACTATCTATGAAATCAGCACTGTAAACGGCATACTCGATATACCTGCGTCTACCGATCCGAGGGGAACGTTATCCGCAACTATTTCATCGTGGTCAAATTCCGCACAGATAAGCTACTATGAAAATTATCTTTTCTATGCGAATGCAGGCGGAGCGGTTTATTCGTTCGACATCTCCACGGGACAAAACAAGAGCCTGGGAAGCATTACTACAGGAGCGTCCACTGCAATTATCGGAAGTGTAATGTATAACGGCGTTGCCGTCGATCCGGGAACGGGCTATCTGTACGGTGCGACAACAACTTACGGCAATACTTATACCGACGTAAACGCCCTCAACGTATTCGATGTTAAAAACGGAGCATTCACACGTACGGCAACTATCGCAGGAGACGAACGTTTCACAGCAGGTGTTTTCTTTCCTCAAAACTTCAACGCTACGGTAGGGACCGCTAAGTTCGATTACGTCGAAGAAGTACCTAAATACGGCTCACGTTAATTCATAAACCTTCAATTTCTACAATGAGAAAACTTTTTTTATTACTAACCCTATTTGTTTTCACTTCTCTGACATGGAGTTGTTCGGACGATTATGACGATTCGGCGATATGGGAAGAACTCAACATCCTTAAAAACCGGATCGCACAGATGAATTCCGAGATAAGTTCTTTGCAGACTATTATTAATGCACTGAATTCAGGCAAATCGATCAAATCCGTTTCCGATTTAACGGAAGGCAACGGCTACCGCCTGACTTTCAGCGACGATACTTATGTAGATATCCACCACGGTTCCGAAGGTGCTGCGGGCTCTAACGCTCCGGTGATCGGAATCGAAGAAGTGGCCGGAATTTATTATTGGACGCTCAACGGCATTATTATCGAAAGCTCAGACGGTCCTCTTCCTGTTACGGGTGAAGCTCCGCAGGTCGGTATAAACTCCGAAGGCTTCTGGACGGTAAACGGCAATATCGTTACGGACGGGTCCGGCACTCCGGTAAAAGCTGCCGGTGAGAACGGTGATTCGATCTTTGCAGATATCGAGCAAACCGACACTTCGGTAATACTGACATTATCGGACGGTACCGTTATCACCCTGCCAAAACTGGAAACGGTAGTATTCGAAATCGAGGGTTCGGATGAAAAAGTCGATTTCGCATACGGACAAACTCTCGATTTTAAACTGACGATTTCAGGAATGGAATCTTACAGCTTTTCTAAACCGGACGGCTGGAAGGTTATTATCGAGGAAAATATTCTGACCGTGACCGCTCCAGTACAGGACAATACTTTTGCAGAAATTTCCGGTGCTATCAGCATTGTTGCGATAGGTAATACCACTACCTGCATCGCAAAACTCCATGTTGAAATCGTGGCGCCTGCGGTTCTATACTCCGCTGACGGGCAGGATTGGACTGAAGTCCTTCCGGGTTCCTTTTCCAAATTGGCAGTCAGGTCCGTCGGCGGAGCAGTAGTAACTAAAGAGATTCTGGACTATATACATAATTCAGCAGTAAGTTACGCGCTCGATTTAAGCCAAGCGGATTACGAATCGACAGTGTTCCGATCCTATAATGTTATGGGTTACGGTTCAGATAGCAAACTTACTTCTATCTCCCTTCCGCGTAATATCGAAGAGATCGCAAACGAAGCGGGCTTTCAGAATAATATCGCGCTATCTTCCGTAGTTTTCCCGACAGGTATCAAAAAGATCGGATGGAACTGTTTTGCGGGAACCACTTCGCTAAAGAAGGTGGAGTTCCCCGAAGGAACAGAAGTTCTCGGAAAAATGATGTTCTATTATTTCGGAATGATGGGATACGGGGAATTCGGCGGGGAACCGGCTATCGAAGAGATCGTAATACCTTCTACGGTAACGGATTGGGGGATCGGAACAACCGGAACATATTTCTTCTACGGGTGTTCCAACCTTAAACGGATAATCTGCCGTGTTGCAGCACCTCCCTACATGAATTCCGTAATGAACGGATGGTCGGATTTCGAGAGCGTACCTTCGGACTGCATCATATACGTTCCTGACGGAAGCGTACAGGATTACAAAGAAGAATCTTATTGGTCGAATTACGATATCAGGCCATTGAGCGAAATTGAAATTGAATAAATAATATTTTAAGGTAAGGCTCTCGAGCCCTACCTTTGCTAAAAAAATAATTCTGTGAAGAAAATAATTTTAGCGATTTTTTTAACGGCAACCATAGGGTTGCCTTCCTGCATGAAATACGGCCCTGGCGACATGGAAGATTTTTATGTTTCACTGGATCCGGAAGTAGTTACGGGCAAAGGTTTGTTCATAACCAATGAGGGCAACTTCATGTACGGCAATGCATCGCTGTCCTACTACGATCCTGAAAGGAAGACGGTTCAGAACGAAATTTTTTACCGTGCGAACGGGATCAAGCTGGGAGATGTTGCACAGTCGATGGTCATCCACAACGGCATAGGGTGGGTCGTGGTCAATAATTCCGGAGTTATTTTCGCCATCGATATAAATACATTCAAAATGATAGGTAAAATAACCGGATTCACGTCTCCGCGCTACATGCACTTCCTTAGTGAAGACAAGGCCTATGTAACACAGCTATGGGATGAGAGGATCTGCGTCGTAAATCCGCAAACATTCGAAATCACAGGATATATCCATACAGAAATGGTCGCGGGAAGCGAATCTACCGAACAAATGGTACAGTACGGTAAGTACGTATTTACGAACTGCTGGAGCTACAACGACCGTATACTCGTTATAGACACCGTGATAGATGAAGTTGTGGACGAAATAAAAGTAGGGATCCAGCCTACGTCGATGGTACTGGACTGCAACAACAAAATATGGACAGTCACGGACGGAGGGTATTCCGGCAGTCCTTACGGCGAAGAGGTTCCGTCCCTTTACTGCATCGATGCGGAGACCAGAAAAATAGAAAAACAATTCACCTTCAAAAACGGCGACTTCCCTTCGGAAGTAGAATTGAACGGAACGCGCGACACACTTTATTTTATCAATTACGATATCTGGCGGCTGCCTGTAACGGCCGACCGCTTCCCCGTAAGACCGTTCATCAAGTATAAAGAAACGATGTTTTACGGACTCACGGTTAATCCCGTGAATTCCGAAGTTTACGTAGCGGACGCTATCGATTACGTCCAGCCCGGAGTTATCCTGCGCTATTCCGCGGAAGGTGAACTTCTGGACGAGTTCAAAGTCGGAATAACTCCCGGAGCATTCTGCTGGAGATAATAATAAACCAAGAATACGATGAGAAAATTCATACATATTTTTATTTCAGTTTTCGTATTATTTGCATGTACGAAAGACGATGATATTACGGTGGAAAATCCGCAAATACCCGGAATAGAACTGGACAGCGAAACAGCCATATATGCGGTAAAGGTAGGAACCGAATTCACCATAAACCCCACCTACACAAATGCAGAGAATGCAATCTACACATGGAAGCTCGACGGACAGGTGATATCTACCGATCCTTCGATCACTTATAAATTCGACGAGATAAATGATACTTATAACGGAATGGACGAATATTATTTTACCATTCAGGTAACCACGAAACACGGCAGTAACTCAGATGAACTCAAGGTCGAAGTATCGGAACTCGCACCTCCGGTCATATCCCTGGTCGTTCCGCCTACGGGACTTTATGTGGAGGCAGGAAGAAAATACGAGTTCTCTCCTGACGTACAGAACGGAGATGAAGCCGTATATAAATGGAAACTAAACGGAGAAGTCGTCGGCAATACAAAGAATTATACGTTCCTAAAAAATGAAATCGGAGTATATGAGCTGGTTCTGTTCGCTGAGAACCAAGACGGTACCGCTATGAAAAATATCAGTGTCAACGTAATCGACAAAATTCCGGTTGAAATAAAATTCCATGAACCAATGTACGGACTGTACGACGAGAAGATAATAAAATACATACCGCTCGGTCGTACGATATGGCTGAGACCTTATATTTTCAATGCAAAATCACCGTCCTATCAATGGAAGACCGCTGAAGGGGAAAATATCCCTGACGCCATAAACTTATTGTACGGATTCACACCGGATAAAAAAGGGGAAACAAAACTCATATTTACCGTAACGGATTTCGATCCGGAAGTACAAGACAATGTGAAATCCATATCCAGGAACATAACAAGTTCCGGGGAAACGGAAACAAGCATCGAGATTACCGTCGTTTGCTGCGACGAAGAAGGGAGCAATTACCGTCAGGCAGATAATTTCAGCGCCAGCGGAGTTACGGACGTCCTCGAATTCGTAGCTGCACCGGGACAGTTCGTTAACGAATATTATACGGCAAGCACTATTCCGGAAGCTAACAGCTACGCACTGGAATGCCTTACCAACGGAACATATATATCTCTCGGAGGATTCGGAGGATACGTTATTGTAAAGATGGATCACAGCATCGACAATATCCATGGGCAGTATAATTTCTCTATCCTCGGCAACCAGTTCGAAGGAAGCTCGGAACCTGGAATCGTATGGGTCAGCCAGGATACGAACAACAACGGATTGCCAGACGACGAATGGTACGAACTCAAAGGTTCTGAATACGGTCTGGACTGTACACGGCAATTTTATGCAGTAACCTATTATCGGCCGGAAGGGACCAGGATGGATACTCCGTGGGTAGATATTTATGGCAACACCGGATGTGTAGACTATCTTATCGAATACCATAAACAATTTTATTACTACCCGGAATGGATCGAAAACAATTCCTATACCCTTTACGGACCATGTCTCGAAGCCCGTAACTACCTCGATCCGGATAAAGCAGCTTCGGCCGGAAGCGGACAGTACTGGATAAATCCGAGCTATGAATGGGGCTATGCGGATAACTGCGGAAGCGACCGGATCAACGGAACAAATTGGGTGGGATTCGAGATCGCCAATGCGGTCAACCTTGACGGCAGTCCGGCGAATCTACAGTATGCCGATTTCATTAAGGTCCAGAATGCACTGAACACAAAGAGCGGATGGCTGGGTGAAGCATCAACCGAAGTATTCGGATTCAACGATGAAAATATTAATAAAACGGAATAGCCTGCGAAATGAAAAAAACGATATATTCATTATTATGCTCGTTCCTCCTTTTTTCGTGCAGTGACGAAAAAGAGTTCATAAAAACCGGTTTTAACGGAGATAACCATATATATTCGTTCTCTCTTACCAGCACGAACGGAGAAAAATACGAAGCAGATATTTTCAGCGATTCCATAGTTATAACTGTTCCTGAAGGAACATCGATGAAGAACGCAGCCGTAGAGTATTCTATCAGTGAAAACAGTACTATCCAGCCTGATCCTAATTCCATTTCCAATTGGGATGAGGAACACAGGTTCCTATTGTTGTCATACAGCGAGTCGGAAAGAATATACCACTTTAAACTAACTTACAAAGCATCCGAAACGGTAGAAAATGTTATTCTCGGCACACAGGAGGAGGTGGATCTTTTCGCATATAATAATACCGTCACCGTTACAGGCAACCTCATAATAGGAAGAGCAGGGGGGAACGAAGTTATCGACGACCTGTCCGCAATGTCCTCGCTTCAAATCGTTCGCGGGGATATAATATTTCTGCCTACTTTCCAGGGCGCGGACCTCAACGGATTGTCCAACCTGGAGTCCGCGGGCAGCATTACGATAACCCAGCAGCAAAACCTATGTTCCGTGTCAAATATATCCCTCCCTAAATTAAAATATGTCCACGGAGATATGCGGATAGAGAGCGATAAACTGGAAGACCTGTATCTGCCGGAACTTATACAGGTAAAAGGCAAAATAGAAATTACATCATCCAACCTCTCCTATTTTAAGATAGACAACCTTAAATATTCCGGAGATATACTGATGACCGGCACAAACAACTCCGGAGACAAAGCAACACTCCGTGAAATGCTCTTTAACGGTCTGGAAAAGTGCGGAGATGTTATCCTCAAAAACTGGTATTCCCTGAGTTTGCTGGATTTTCCGGAATTAATCGAAGCCGGAAGGATATCTCTCTACGAGTGCGGTTATGTGGAATGTTTCAAACTTCCGGAACTCAGAGTTGCAGGATCGCTGGAAATGACTCTGGGATGGGTAGACAACACTGCATTTCCCGGAAGCTATGTTCCGAGAATGAGCGAGTTTTCCTGTCCTGCTCTCCATACGGTCACTGGCAGTATGCACATGGATGCAGGTGCGTCCTACGGGATGGAATATTCCATATTCCTCGATTTTCCTTCTCTACGTACCATAGGTGGACGGTTGTCAGCACGACATGAGCTGAACTTCCCTATTCTCGAATCGATAGGAGAAAACGGTTTCGACGACAGCGGAATCTGGAACAACTATGGCATTCTTCATATTTTCTGCGGCCCAAACACGGATATCTGTTTTCCGCGGCTAAATCATGTGTATGGCAACGTACAGTTCCGCAACGATACATTCGATTATCTGAAGACCGAGAACATATTATGTCCGGCACTTGAAGCGATCGACGGTTCCCTTTACATAGGCTCGAATTACCGGGCGGATAACATTGTTAATCTGGATTTTTCCAATCTTAAAAATGTCGACAAGGTCGAAATATCAAATAATTCCCAGCTTACCGATTTCACGACATTCCGCGCACTGACACCGGACAGACTGGATGACGAATCCTGGGTAATCACCAACTGCGGATATAATCCCTCATGGACGGATATGCTCCACGGAAATTATTCTCTAAATCAATAAATACCGTAATGAGAAGATTAATTTTATATTTTACAATATCCCTCTCTTTATTCTCTTGCAGTGATAAACAGAGCTACATAGATCCTTTCGAGGGCACCGATAATTACATATATTCCTTTATCCTTCATATTGGGAAAAACGAGTATCGCGCCAATATCTCCGGCGGAGAAATACGCGTTTCTGTACCTGCTGGAACTCCACTCGAGGGCGCAAAAGCCTATATCGAACTTGCGGAAAAAGCGGTTATCTTCCCTGATCCGGCAGACATTAACGACTGGTCCGCACCTCAAATTTTTACAGTAACTTCATATTCTGGGAGAAACAATTCGTATAATTACTCCGTCACATTTACTGAGATATTTCATAATGGAGATATCGTCCTCAGTAGTCAGGATGAGATCGATAATTTTGTTCACACTGGGATCGCCAACATAGACGGTGACCTTATAATAGGAAACGATCTTACAAAAGACTCGATAGATAACCTAAAAGGATTGACAAACCTGAAAAATATTACGGGAAGGATCGAAATAAAGAGGACCTTCTCTGGAAAAAACCTCTCCGGACTGGAGAATATCGAACAAACAGGAAGCCTGATAATCGGCACAAAAGAGAATATTTTCGAATCCACGCTCGAAGAAATTCATCTCCCGTCGCTCAAAACAGTAAATAAAGATATTTCCGTTTACGCTGAAAATCTGGAGAATGTTATCCTTCCGAATCTGGAAACGGTATCAGGAAGGCTTCAACTGCACTCCATAAACCCGTTCGAACTTGAACTCGAAAATATCCATAAATGCGGCACCGAATTATACATTTACGGAGGTGCGAAAACAATCGACAACGAACGCACCCTAATATTCGGCATGCTGGAATACTGCAACGACATCTCCATACCGCGGGTAACGGACGCTGTCGCATTCCCGATACTGGAAGAAGCGGGAATAATAAACATCTCAGCTTACACGATCGACTTCCCTGAACTTGTAAAAGCAGGAAGCATTACCACTGCAAACAGCGATCCGTATTGTCCGTTACTGGCAAGAATAGACGGTTCACTGTCGCATGCGAATACGACATTAGAATTGCCGTGTCTGGAATATATAGGAGGCGACATAAAGAATGCCGTATGTCCTTTGCTGAAATTCGTAGGAGGCAATGCGGAGAATCTCGATGCACCCTTGCTGGAAACTATCGAAGGTACGTGGAAGGTCGATATCGACGCTCTTTCAATACATAATTCCATTAATTACGCAGGCGGTCTGGAATTTACGGCCGCGGCTTCTGTCACGACCACACTGGATATAAGCCTGCTTACATTAGGCGACAAAGGCATTCTTATGCATCTGAGTCAGGACAACGACAATACCTCGCTCCTGAAGATTATAGGACCGGAATACCTTCCGGGACAACTCAGTATTCAATCCTCAACGAATTACGAAGCAGATAAACTTGAATTCGCTATCGAAGGATTTAAGGATGTCGGAAGTTTCTATTTTACCGGTGTACCGTGCATTGTGGACTTCATCGAGGTAATACATGGCGAATGCCTTATTCCACAATCGCAGAGGGTCATCATGGAGAAACTTGTCAGCGTAGGTACTTTTACGATGTGGTCGGGAAGCGAACTCAGCCTGCCGAACCTGATCAATGTAGACAAACAAGCTGTATTCTACGGGGTTTCGAATTCGCTTCCCATGCTCAGACAGGTCGGCGACGGGTCTCTTTCCGGGACGACGGACTGTTTATTTATTAACATACATGAAGTTGCGGAAGAAATGGCCTTACCATCGCTTAAAACGGTTAACGGCAATTTCATCATAACATATTATTCCTATCGCAGCATAACCTGTAAAACCATATCCGCTCCACTTCTGGAGACCGTTTCAGGATCACTCACGATAGGAGTCTCCGCAAATAACAATAATCAAACGGTTACCGGGTTGGATTTTACTAACTTAGCGGCCGCGAACAGAATCGAAATAATGGGGTTCAGACAACTTTACGACTTTGAATCGTTCGCTTCGGTAATACCGGTTATGAGCAATTCGAAATGGAGGATAAGCGGATGCGGATATAACCCCACTTACCAGAATATGCTTGACGGTAAATACACTGAATTATAATGAAACAATACCTTTTATTTATCATATTTTTGATTTTACCGAATTTATTGTCCGCACAGGAATTCAGGCTCGATACAACTTGGACCTATGCTGTGCCTACTGCTGAAGTATTCGCTGGCAGACCGTTGAGCGATATAGGTGTACAGAGAACTAAACTGGACACAGCAATCCTTCACGACAACATATCCCTTTCGCTTGCTGACATCCTGACCCAGCACAGCACTATTTTTATTAAAAGCTACGGACGGGCCACATTATCCACAGCATCTTTCAGAGGAACTTCGCCATCCCACACACAGGTAGTGTGGAACGGTATGAAAATGAATTCCCCGATGCTGGGAATGGTGGATTTTTCGATGATACCGGCTTATTTCATCGACGAAGTATCGCTTCTGCATGGGACATCGTCCGTCACACAAACCGGAGGAGGACTCGGAGGAGCGATAAACCTCTCTACGAAACCACTCAACCAGAACGGAATAGGGCTACAGTACATTCAGGGCGTGGGCTCGTTCCACACCTTCGACGAATACCTGAGATTGACCTATGGAGATAAAAAATGGCAGATATCCACCCGAGCCGTTTACAGCTCTTCCCCGAACAAATTCAAATACCGTAATTACAATAAAATGGAGAACATGGTATGGGACGACGACCGTAACCTTATATCGTACGACTACCCTATGGAAAAAAATAAAAGCGGCCAGTTCAACGACCTCCATTTATTACAGGAAGCATATTACGACCTCCATAACGGCAGCAGGCTGGGATTCTCGGCATGGTACGTCAATTCGGTAAGAGGCGTTCCTATGTTGAATGTGGATTATAAGGACGACTCCGAATATGTAAACGAACAAACAGAGAAGACATTCCGCGGAGTGGTATCGTGGGATATGTACACTAAGAAATATAAGCTTGCAGTCAAAGCCGGATATACCTACACATCTCTCGGATATGAATACAAACGAGATCTTGGCAACGGTTCATGGGCGGAAATGATCGACTCGCGTAGTTATGTGAACACTTATTACGGACTCTTCGAATCGGATTTTTACGTAGGCGACAAATGGATGTTCACCGCAAACCTATCCATGCACCAATATACCGTACTGAGCCGGGATAAAAATATCATCAGTCAGGACGGACACAAAGCCATCGTCGGTTATAACAAGGGGCGTACGGAACTATCCGCCTACATCTCAGCGAAATGGAGGCCGGTGGAGCGTCTCGGAATATCACTCGCGCTTCGAGACGATATGTATGGTGATAAATTCACGCCTGTGATTCCGGCAGGTTTTATCGATTTCAGCATCGACAAAAAAGGCAGTCTCACTGCCAAAGCCTCTATATCGAGGAACTACCGCTACCCTACCCTTAATGATCTCTATTTCCTCCCCGGGGGAAATCCAGGCCTTAAAACAGAAAAAGGTTTTACTTATGATGCCGGGCTGGAATACATAATGCCGCGAAACGAAAAACTATCGTTAAAGGCGGAGCTGACCGGGTTCGACTCGTATATAAACGACTGGATATTATGGCTTCCTACTTTCAAGGGCTTCTGGTCCCCGGTGAACGTCAAAAAAGTACACGCCTACGGCATAGAGTTTAAGGCCGGGGGATTCTGGAACATCGATTCCGACTGGAAGTTCGGCTTCGACGGAAATTTCGCATGGACGCCATCGATAAATTACGGCGATCCAATCAATTGGGCGGACAAATCGATCGGCAAACAGTTAGTCTATATCCCTAAATATTCCGGAGCCTTCACCGGAAAATTATATTGGAAGACTTGGGTTTTAACTTATAAATGGTGTTATTACTCAGAAAGATATACCACTTCGAGCAACGAAACGGCTACACGGATCGGACGACTGCTGCCGTATTATATGAGCGACGTCTCCCTGGAAAAACATTTTTCCTTAAAATGGGCGAATTTATCCGTTAAAGGAGTAGTCAATAATATATTCAACGAGGAGTACGAATCCGTATTATCCCGTCCCATGCCTACCGCTAACTGGCAGTTCTTCATAGATATAAAACCTAAATTCAGGAAAAGAATAACTAAACAACGCTCCCAAAACAGATTGTAATATTTTATTAATTTTATACAATATTTTCCGGTAGCTGGAATTACACAACAGAGTCCGAGCTTCCCTCCCTCGTATCTGCCGAAGAGCTTATACTGAGCGTCTACGAGATAACCTTATCCGCTGAATTGATTTATGTCGGAACTGGACTGACAAATACTCTCGACATCATTACCGGTGGGGGATTCTATACAGCTGAATCGGACAATGAAACCGTTGCGACGGCAGAGATCATAAACGGCACACAGGTGCAGGTCACAGGAAATACGGCTGGCGGAAGCGCAGCGGTAACCATAACAGACAGATTCGGACAAACCGCATCATTCATGGTGGAGATTTATTAACCGTAACACTAAGGCAGTAATATTTGTCAAAAAAAGAGTTACGGTATTCCCATAACTCTTTTTCATATTTTCTCCCCGAAGAATTGTATTGCTAAAAATTATTTTTCCACCAGTACGACTCCTCCCTGAGGCTGGATAGTTATCTGAACAGCGCCGTCTGTTTTTACCTTAACCGAGGATAATTCCGGTTCCTGTTTTTTATTGTCGGTGTAATATCGAACTGTACCGCCGGCAAACATAGGCAGATCGAGCTTAAGTTTAAGCGGTTCCGCTGTGGCATTAACCGCAGCCACATACCACATTTCCCCGTGACGGCGCGCAAGCACAACGTATTTACCCGGGTAGCCGTCGATAAAGCGGGTCTCGTCCCATGTAGTTGGGATCTGCTTCATAAAATCTATACAAATTTCCGGTGCATCTTCCAGATTATTTGGGGTCATCGCAAAAAACTGTATAGGATTCTGGAATAGCACGGAGGTCGCCAATTGGAAGATATCGCTCGTGCGCCTTATTCTACCGCCTTTATTATCACGGTGCAAACGCTTGTTAAGAACCACTCCTCCGAAGTCCATGCAACCGACCGTGTTGCGGACAAACGGATGGATGGTCGCATTGAAGGCCTCGTAATCACAGAAATGCTGGTTAAAATAAAGATTCTCAGAAGCGAGTACTGCCTCACTGCCGACATAATTAGGATACATGCGCTCCCATCCGCGAGGAATGGTGCATCCATGGAATATCACCATCAGTCCGTGATCGTCCGCATCGCTTAATATTGCTTCGTACAGCCTTATAGTCTCCTGTTTGTCACCTCCGAAGAAGTCTACTTTTATCCCTTTAACGCCCAAGCTCTGGAGCCAGCGCATTTCTCGTTTACGTATGATAGGATTATCCATAAAATTAGTCGGCCCCTGTACGATGTCGTTCCAGTAGCCGCTCGAGCTGTACCATAAGAAGATGTCGGCACCTTTGCCGTTAGCATAATTTATAAGCTCCGGTATGCGGCTTCGTCCGATACGCGTGTTCCACCAGTTATCTACGAGTACATATTCATAGCCCATAGCAGCTGCGAAGTCGATATAACGGACCTGATCGACAAAGTTTATACTGTTATCCTGCCACATGATCCAGCTCCATGTTCCGCGTCCGAACTTATAATCGTGTTCAGTGGTATACAGCGGTTCCACAACATCCCACGGAATCGTCGTTTCCACTATCGGTTTAAGGGTTTCACCGACAGTGATCGTACGCCAGGCGGTAGCTCCCGTCAGTGCAAAAGCCGGTTCGACAGTCCCATTGCCGTTATTCTCCTCAGCCATAGGGAATCCTATAGTATACAATCCATCGACTGCATCTCTCAGACGTGAAGCACAGTAACGACTATCCACGCCCGTTTCGCTTATCAACACCCATCCGTCACCGCCTACTTTGAATAAGCATGGGAAGGTATATCCATGCCCATATTGAGAACGTTCATTCATCGAAGCATCCACAGTATATTCTTCTTCATAGCTCGGTTTTGTGCGCTTCCATCCTATCATCGCATCGCTCTGCGGGGTTAGAAAAGTAGTCGTCCGGGAGGGGAAACGGAATCCTGTTGCCTCTTGATTAATCATAACACTACCTGTCTCTCCGTATTTAGGCAGTTCGTAACGCAGTGCAATGTCATTATCGCTTACCCAAAAAAACGACGTCGAACTGTTGATTATCGGCATTGGAAAAAGTTATCCTCAGTGTATTGGCCTTATAAGTAATTACAGATTTCTTGATACGATCCTGTTCGTAAGTTTTATCTATCTTATCTTCCTCGTGTTTGACATAAGATATACCTTTACTGAAATCGCCTACGTTGGCAACGAAGCCCAACTGGGAATCTTCCAGCATTTTTTTACCGTTATAGGTAACGGCATAAACGGGAACACCTGATTTAACGAAAATATCTACTTTTAAATTATTGTCAGGTCCGGAGACCGCAGCCTGCTGCGCCAGCAAAGGAGTAAAGCAAAAAAACAGCGCATAGAAAATCCAGAATCTTTTCATGAATGGTTAGTTAGTTTTGTTATGTAATAGTTCTGCGTTCTCAAAAATAGACATATTTTCAGATTTAACATCTATTTTTAAAATTATTTAATAACCATCTAATGTTTTAATATACCGAAATTTTCCAGAAAAAACGCACCTGTGTATTTGTTCGAACCAGTACCGAAGTGCATCTATCAAGCTCCCTTTTACTGTAAATAAATATTAAATATATCCTGATTTTAACGGCTTCGTCTTACAGGTCGCTGAGCCATTTTACCATCTCCGGGTCGCGATGATCGAAGAACGAGCTTTTATTCATATCGAGCGTTCGAATCGCATTCATATCATCCTGTGTCAACTCGAAATCGAATATATTGAAATTTTCAACGATCCTGTCTTTATTTACCGATTTGGGAATAGCTACTACATTACGCTGAATCAGCCAGCGGAGTACAATCTGAGGGATCGACTTCCCGTATTTATCACCTATTGTTTTCAGAAATTCATTCTGAAATAGATCATTGCGCCCTTCAGCAAACGGTCCCCAAGACTCGATTTGAACATTATTTTGTTTTAAAAATTCCTGTGTTTCAACCTGCTGGTGGAACGGATGTGTTTCGATCTGATTGACGGCAGGAGTAATTTCATTGTGTAAAATCAAATCCATAATTCTATCCGGCTGGAAATTGGAGACACCGATAGCCCGGATTTTCCCTTCCTTATATAGCTTCTCCATAACCCTCCATGAACCGTATACATCTCCATAGGGTTGGTGTATAAGATAAAGATCGAGATAATCCAACCCGAGTTTATCCATAGACAGATCGAATGCCCTTAATGCCCTTTCTTCTCCTGCATCGCTTATCCAAAGTTTTGTCGTTATAAACAGTTCTTTCCGCGGAATACCGCTTTTCCTGACGGCAGCGCCTACGGCTTCCTCATTACCATATATGGCTGCAGTGTCTATGGATCTGTATCCTGCTTCAAGAGCATCGGACACGGCCTTCTCGCACTGTTTTGCATCATCGATCTGGTATACTCCGAAACCGAGTACCGGCATTTCAACACCATTATTGAGTTTTACTGTTTCCATATTTATTTGATTTTCGTATTAATTTAATAAAACAACCCTTCAACAAAATTAATGCAAGAACCGCAGAAGAGATTTGTTCTGCGGTCCAATTTTATTTACTGTAAAGTTCTGTTATTTGCCTGGAGAAAATCCGTACTGTTTTTTAAATGCGACGGAAAAATGCGACAGATTTTTAAAACCGACCTCCATATAAACGTCGGAAACACGTTTTCCGTCTTCCTTAATTTTCTCATACGCAGCCCTGAGCCTTCGCTGTATCAGCCACTTCTGGGGAGGCAGGTCGCTTATTTTTTTGAAATCACGCTTAAACGTAGAGAGGCTCCTACCTGTGAAAGAAGCGATCTCCTCCATGGTTAAGTCTTACATATAATTTTGTTCCATAAATTCAAGCAAGTCTATTTTCCAAGGCTCCGTAAAATCGAACAAAGTTGGATAAAAACTGTTATCGATATTAAGAAGTGAATATATCCCTTCGATCTGTTTAAGTTTTATCATTTCTTCCGACGGTTTCACCGACCTGTCTAAATAAGGCGTAAGGGACAGGAATAACCCTGTTATATCCGGAGTATCCGGTAATTTGATCGCACTCTGCTTAAACTTGCAGGTACTGTCGGGAAGATTTTTCTTTTCGATCTTCTGGAACATTTCACGAAGGAACGGACGTTTGAGCATCATAAAAATCCCCCGGAACGGTTCATCCCCTTTGGAGAGTTTTTCCATATTGACCCTATTGTCGCGTCTTACGAAGACACATTCGCCAGGTCTTATTACCGTTCTTTTTTTCCCTTCTACAATATGATATTCGCCGGAATATATATATACCATATAATGGTCGTGAGCCATGCTGCTGCACCGCTTATCTTCGCTCAGATGGAAGCTGAAAAATACATCCGAATAATTAAATACAAGATGTTCGCTCCTGGACAGGTTCATTTTTCCGCTTTTAAAATTTTAAAATCAATCTATAATTACCAACTTATAATCCTGCGTCCCTATTCCGATTTTTTCGGCATGTACCAAAGTATGAACACCTTTCATGGATTCCATTCGTTCTATCAGATGTATTTTCCCATGGTCCTCCGAAGCATACACTTGATCGACACAAGCCTTATCGAGCGCCACAGGATACAGCGAAGCAAGAATTCCGATATCACCCATCTGTGGATCCGCAGGATTAGAATCGCAGTCGCAGTCCACGGAAAGGTTATTCATAACGCTGATATAAATTATATTCTCTCCGCAATGGTCCGCAATAGCCTTAGCAGCTTCGGCCATCGTTTCGAGAAACTGCTCCTGAGAAGGGCTGCCCCAACTGGTGGTGCTCGCTCCTCCGGAATGTATCAGACGCTTCCCGTTAGAAGAAGCTATTCCGATCGACATATTTTTGATGGCTCCACCGAATCCACCCATAGCATGACCTTTGAAATGGGAAAGAATTACTGTAAAATCATAATCCAGAAAATTTTTTCCTACGATATCCCTGGTTATATGGGTCCCTCCGGAGACGGGAAGGTCGACTTCGCTCTCCGCATCCAAAATATCTACCGGAGCAATGGCTGCAAAACCATGGTCGCGGGCAGTCTGGAGATGCGCCTCCGTACTTGCACGCTTACCTCCGTAAGCAGTATTGGCATCTATAAAAGTGCCGTTTACTTTATGGACGAAATCATTTATAAGTTCCGGCTTCAGATAGTTGTCTCCTCCCGGTTCGCCCATGCTCAGTTTGATAGCGACTTTCCCGTGCGCTTCACGTCCCAGCAATTCGTACATTTTGATTATACTCCCGGGACTTATATCCTTAGTCATATAAACTACAGGAGTTTCGGACAAATCTCCTTCTTTAATTTTTTTCGTTTCAGATGCCTTGCATCCGATTGTCGAGGTTAATACGGACATAAAGATTACGATAAAAAATATCTTTTTCATTTTCATTATTATTTTGAAGTTTGCTTAACATGGAATTTATACCGGAGCCATACCAGTCCCGGATCCAGTTGTCGTACTTCCGTCAATTCAAGAGATTGACCCTGTGCCGGGAGTTCATTCTGTTTCCCAAAATACTCGAATATCGTAGGAATTCCTGCAAGACCGTCGATTCCCGGATAAACCAGCAGACTGAGTTCATCGATCAGGCCTTCCTTCAGAAATTTTCCGTTTATTATACCTCCGCCTTCGAGCAATAGCTTTTCGATGCCGAACTCGTTACGTAAAGTTTCCACGGCGATATTCAGATCACTGCCATGAGGGCCGGCAAAAAGATAAGAAATTCCCATATCACGAAGATGATTTAAATATTCCTGCGACACTCCTTCCCCTAATATGGTGATTATATTATCGCCGTCGAACCTGTCGTCTTCATAGATAATTTTTCCTTTTGGGTCGATCACAATCGCATAACGTTCCGATTCATATTTTCCGTGCCATGTTTCGGTTATCTCCGCAGGAGGATATTTATCATATTCGAAAGTTTTGGTGAAATCACTTTCCTGGACGGTTTTTCTTCCCACGATCCAACCGTCGGCATGGAAGTCACGGCTTATACGGAAATAGATATCGTAAAAATCTTCCTTTCGTCGTCCATCGAAAGATTCCGTATAACGGTCGGTAAGCAGTCGTCCGTCTACGGAACTCATCATATGGCAAACAATTTTCGGTCGCATAAATTATATTATTTACTGTAACAAATTTAACATAAAGTACCGGTATTACGCCTTTCCTGAAAAATAAATAATTTGTTAAAAAGTTCTTTTTGTAAGATTTTCATGTGAACTTACTCCGGAATAACTTCATTAAGACATGCTATTGCATTCAAAGCGCGAGGGTAACCAACATAAGGTATAAGTTGTGTAACCACGGCTAACAGAAATTCTTTATCGTTTCCCATATTTACGTTTCCCTGTATATGTCCTTTGAGCTGAGGTTCACATCCTCCTATAGATAACAACATGGAAAAAGTAAGCATTTCACGTGTTTTCAAATCCAATCCCCGGCGCGCCACATAGTCTCCGAAACAATTTGCAGATAAATAATTCTGAATATGTTTCTGATTTTCCGGCGCTGAACGATGATTATTCTCGATCCTTTCGCCGAATATTTCTTTCTGCACACCGAGACCTGTTTCGAACCGTGTTTCCGGTGAACTGGAGGACTGTCCTTCCAACGGAAGTTCTACACCTTTCTCCGTAAGTATCTCGTTAGTTGCAGCGATAAAATCCAGAACTTTAGACATTCCCACGTAAGGAACAGCCTGATAAAGTATCTCTTTGGCTTCCAGGGGAGTGAGTCCTACGTTCAGGCCGCCGTTCAGCATGATTTTATATTCACTCAAAGCCTGGCAGGCAATGGTAGAGGCAAGTATCGCCATGACACGGGTTTTTACATCCAGATCGCCGTATTGCAGAACTTCATCGAAAGCAAAGTTATCGAAAACTTCGATCAGTTCCGGATCGGTGTATCTTATTTTCGAAATATAGTCAGGGAATAATTCTTCATAATTACGGATTGCGGCTTCTGTTAATCTCGGTTCCATAGGCTCTGATTTTACGATACTAACTGTCATCATTAAAGACATAGCGACGACAATAATAATTTTTATTTTTTTCATCGTGACAATTATTTTTCCAGATTATAATATTCTTCATCCGAAACAGGTTCAAGCCATTCTGCCGGACCTGCATCGGGGTTTGTTCCGAGTGCCATATGTGCGAACCAATTTTCAGGAGTGGCTCCGTGCCAATGTTCTACATACGGATATATAGCAATTACATCACCCTTGTGAAGAATCTGCACGGGTTTACCACGTTCCTGGTAGTACCCTGTACCTTCGGTAACTATCAGTAACTGTCCGCCGGGATGCTTGTGCCAATGGTTGCGGCAGCCGGGTTCGAACACGACATTACTGATCGAAACCCCGAAGGTTTCCGTGTCGCTCATCATAGACTCCAGCCACCCGTTTCCGGTAAACCATTTGGGGTTGACAGGTTGCATTTTATCTGTAACTTCAATTTTGTCGGATTTTACATTTCCCATATTCTGTGCTTTTATTCCGCTTATCGCTATTACTGAAACAAGAATTGCGGAGATTAATATTTTTCTTTTCATAAACAATAATTTTAATCAAAGTTTCGACATATCTATAACGTACCGGAAACGCACCTTACCGTCGATAACATCTTTATATGCCTGTTCTATCCGGCACGGTTCGATTATCTCCACCATAGGATAAATATTATTGGCTACCGAATAATCGAGCATCTCCTGAGTCTCTTTTATTCCTCCTATCTGCGATCCGAAAAGATTGCGCCGTCCCTGAAAGATCAGAGTAGCAATATCTATATTCGGAACGTCTCTATTTGCCGGAAGTCCTACGAAGATAAGATTACCGTCGATAGCGAGCATATTTACATAGGCCTTGACTTCGTAGTTCGCAGGAACGGTACTGATAATGATATTAAACGTGTTCCTCCATTCATCCAGTTCCTCCGTATTTACATTCACATAATTCGAAACTCCCATGTCAAAAGCAAACTGACGCTTATCTTCGGTAATATCGAAAACAGTCACTTCCGCACCCATTGCTACAGCATACTGAACAGCCATGTGGCCCAATCCACCAAAGCCGGCCACACCGACTTTATCACCTGATTTCAATCCGACATGCAGAAGAGGTGAGTAGGTAGTAATGCCAGCGCAAAGAAGCGGAGCTACTTTTTCCATATCGGCATTTTCGGGAATCGAGATAGCGAAATCTTCATCAACTACGATATTATCGGCGTATCCTCCCTGGGTCATTTCGCCGTCATGAAAAACATTCGAAGAACCATAAGTTAGTACACGTGCTGTTTCACAATATTGTTCCTCGTTAGCCTCGCAGTATCGGCACTCTCGACATGAGTTCACCAGACACCCAACTCCGGCATAATCCCCGACTTTAAATTTCGTAACATTTTTACCTGTTTGTATAACACGTCCTACGATTTCATGTCCCGGAACCAATGGATAAACTTCAGTTTTCCAATCCTCGTAAACATGGTGGATATCGCTATGGCAGATCCCGGAATACATGATCTCTATAAGTATGTCGTTATCTCCGACTTCATGACGGGTAAATTCATATGGTGCAAATTTCCCGCTGTTATTCATAGCAGCCATACCTTTGGCCTTAACTCGCTCTCCATGTGCATGAGCATGGCCGTGATGTACGGATTCATGCTGGGCATAATTCATCGTAAGACCCATTGCAAAGGTCATTATCATACTGAAAATTTTTCTCACTATTACGTTACGTTTAAATTAATAATTTGTAGATTCTTATTTTTAGCAAAGGTAGTGCGGAAGATTATCATATTCTTTGCTAAAAGGCTCATAAATCTTTGCCACACGGGCCATTCTTATATGATCTTAATAAGTATGAACTTTTATAATTTAGAATAATACGACAGAGCAATATTTGTAATATCATTAATGAATGATAATATCAATCTGTCTAATACTATGAGGAAGGAATATCCCTAGAATCACCAGAAACTGATGATTTTAACCTTCCTAAGAATTTTTCAATAGATTATCTTCGGACACAGGTTGTATATTTCATCTTCATTGGCGAGCATGGAAACCCAATTAGACGTTCTTTAAGTTTATTCTTGATCTTATCTTTTAAATCATTGAGTTTGTTTTGCAGAATTACAAGCGGAAACCTTGAAATATGGAGGCAAAAAAGTGTACTTTTCATTTTGCCGATTATATTCTGCATGGCTAATTTTCAGAACACAAAAAAGAGCTCCATCTTTCGTTGTAATTCTTTTATTTCAGGCTCCTCAACTAGGACTTGAACCTATGCCCCCCTGATTAACAGCCCTAAATCAACTATCTGGTTATCTTGCGTTTACATGCATATGTGTAATGGTATGAACGTCTTGTGACTCACTTTACACATATAGTTATTGTGTTAATTTCGAATAGTTTGTGCCCCAAATGGCAAAATGCATGGCAAACATAGTGGCAAATTTCGGTATTCTTTCAGGATCACATCTGAGCGATCATACAGTTAATTTTTGCTAACTTCATTTAAATAGTGAATTCACTTAGAACAATGATTGCTGAAGATTTTTAAGGGATGTGGCTTCCATTGTTTCGATTTCATATTTGTCGTAATAACTCTCGTCGAATTCCGGGTCCAGCGATGGAGATGACGGAGGAGTGTTCATATTAGGAGCTATCGGTGTGGCGTAACAATAAAGGCATCCATTGTCGCATGTCGAATAATGTCCGATATCAACAGACTCCATGCAGTTACAATGCGGACGTAGATATTTTTCCTTGACGTTGCCGAAATTATACCCGGTTATCTGTTCTATCTGTGAACGTTCTACGCAGGCCCCATGCTTGACCCCGAACTCATCGATATCTATTTTTTCAGCACAAGTCTCTAATGGTATTCCGTATTTTTTAGATATTTCCGAAAATAATTCTCCTATCGCCCGGACATTATTATCAGATTTTCTTTCGATATTCAACGGATTTATCCGGTTTGCAACAAAAGGATGATGGATAATAAACCCGACCATACATTTATAGGCTTTGCCTTGCAATTCTTTACATAAATAGTTAAAGGCTCTTGTATGAAAATCTATATTGTATTTCGGACTTATAAAAACCGGATCATATCTCCAGACCATTCTTAAAGGTCCAATCTTCTCCGAGAGTTGCTTGAAAACCGATATTCTGTCCCGTAAATCTGGCAGATTGGATTCCATTTCCTGTCCGTAGGGATTCATGGTAATGTTAAAGAAATAGTTATATCCGTTTAACCGATCCAATTTGTTCATCATTGAAACAGGATTCTTTGTCCTGAAAGCAAAGCAGTCGCCCACGTCCGGATTTAAAGGAATCCTGTAGGGCTTCCGGCTTTTTCCACTATGGCTTACCAGGACAAAACCCTCCTCGAGACGGTTTAGAAACCACTCCGAATGGAACGCAGGTATATCCGTTCTCCTGCTTGCGCTGATTATCATTTATTAATGAATTTTATCAAAAGTAATAAAAAAACACGGAATGATTTATTTCTCTTCTCTTAAACCGTATAATTTAAAACCATCCATTCCTCTTGTTTGCGTCTCGTCGTTTTGGATGCAGTCACTCTTCTTTCGATTTTATGGATGTGCCGGTTATTTTCACATACGGACTATCTTCGCCACACAATAAAGGTTATCTACGCACCTACTGCCAGTCGCGATTTAAAATATGCCGTAGAAAAAGTCATACTGAAAAATCTGGAGATAAGAGAACGACCAGGTAAGTTCAAAATATAATACTTCTATGTGTGAGTATTTATGTGATTAATACCATTTACTTAATGCCTTCACGATTCGCTCTTCCTGAATCAGCACATCTTTCATTAGAAGATTGTGCGGAAATTCTTTGAGGGTTGTTTTCTTAAAACATTCGAAGATACTCATTAAAGTGGGGGCACTTAACAAAGACATATTGAGCTCGAAATCTTCACTGCAATCATTGATAAAGTCATCCGAGAATTCAGGAGCAACAATTAAAATCTTAGCTATTCTGTAACCATCTTTGTGACTCTCGATTAAATTTTTGTATGCTTTGATCTGGCGGGTTATCGAACTAAATTTATTATATCCGCTTTCTTTCAGGGTTTTGCATTCGATCAATATAAGGTCATTATTCCCCAAATTCACAATAATGTCGATTTTGTCTTTTGCCGTATTTATTCCTTTGCGTAATTTCTCGTCAATAGTAAATCCTAATTTCTCAAGAATAGATTTTGTCACCTCTTCGAATTTTGCCCCGAGATCAGCCTCTTTTATTAATAATCCATTTTCCTTTAACGCATTTAGATTTCTGCATCCTATATTCACGTAATTTTCAATATAAATATTCTCAGAATCCTTATACGCATCGAGCAAATTGGAAATAATATCTCCCCGTGTCTTAATGGATTTCGACTTGCAGTATTCTTCCAATGTCTCTTCCGGAATTACTTCTAGAATATCACGGGGTTTTAGATTGTAGTCTAAAAGTAAATTGCCGAGTAGAACATTATCCTCCTGTAAAAGGAAGGCATTTTTTATCATTTGGTTTAACTCCGGAATCGCCTCACCTAATTCAAAAAGTAATTTCTGGTAACCGTCATGAGAAATGTTTACACGGTCATCTTTTTCTAATTCTTCGAAATGACTAATGAGGTTCGTGATTTTTTCATCCAGATTGGTTCCTTTAATAGAAGGCGAGATCTTTAGGTTGATATCGCAGAGATCAGTAATGATTTTTCGTTTATCTAGTAGTTTAGTATCCGGTTTATGAATGTCCTCTTTTAAAATTCCACTAAAGGATATTCCATTCGAAATAATTTCCTCGATTTTTTCCTGATAGGATTTTGAACGGTCAATATTATGCTTCCGGCAAATGAGGTTAATCTGCGGTTCCCGGAGTTGTTTAAGAACCCGTCTGAAATATTTATCCGCAATTTCTTTACCTCTGATTTTTCGCAGTATGGCGACAATCTCATCAGCCACGTAAATGCAGTTATTCTTTTTAGAGTAGAATATCACTCCTTTATCTTTCAGGTCAGAAATAACATTGTCAATTGTCTGCACACAAATAGGTAAAACGTTGTATTTTATCAATACCTTTTCCTCCTGAGATAACTCCAATAATCCAGCAAGAGTGTCCAGTATAGATTGTTCATCGCTCGTAATCTTTAAATCGGAATTATTCACAGCATCATTATGGTAAGCCATTTTGACACACTCCAAATAGATGCAGTAGTCTCTTTTTCTCTCCGGAGGAATATCGGACTTTTCGTTTTCTAAATCCGCTTGAAACCCATTTATGGTGTGTGTCACTTTTTCCAGTTCGGATTCATATAAACGGGAAAACCATTCTTGTTTCATTATTCCGTTCCCGTCTCTTGAAATCAAGTCAATCAATAAATCTAATTGTGAACAGGCTTTAGAGAAATCAGCTTTAATGTATTCGGCAAAATCACTTTCTAAAAGATAAAAAACCTGTGCGATCTGCACACTATCGTAATTTTTTAAATTAATACTATTATCCAATATCTTATCTATTTCTTCTGTATCTTTTTTGTTAGCGATAAGATTATTCACAATTTTCAAGAAAGAATTCTTTTCGAAAGAATTAAGCATATCTAAAATTTTCTCTAATTTCATATTGAACAAGTCCTATATTTACACAGTTAAGAATCAAAATATTGAATATCAAATTTAAAAATTATATTTAATATAACTATAAGGAAATGAAATAATATTTTTTGCCTAATTAAAAAAAATATTGTACATAAATTATCCCGAAATTGTCAAACAATCATTCAAATTTTAAAATAAAAACAATAAGTGCAAAGTGTTTTTTCTTATTATCACTGTCATGTTATTTACTATTAATCTCATTTATTTTGCGTTAATGAATTGATATACTGCGACATAAAACTTGCGGTCTCGAATGTGTTTTATAGTATTGCGTCCAAAGCAAATAAAATAAAAACCATAAAACAAATGAGAAACGTAAGAGTAGTAGGATTCTAAAGATAAGACTTATTCGGTAAAGCTGATCCTGTATTATGATCGGGTAAAATAAACGCTACCATTTCGATGAGAAGGTTTTTCTTACCGAGGATGATTGGAATAGACTAACAGATAAAACAATCCGACTCACAGATTCCCGACTCATTGAGATCCGTAGTTATATGAACGATCAGATCCTTAAGGCCGAAAAAACAATCAAGAGATTAGGAAATAAATTTACGGATAAAGAGTTCGAGCGGTTGATGTTCCCTCATAGGCAGAAAGAAAGCCAGCAGGAAGAAATTAAAATAACCACAAAACCAAATTATCAGACTACTCAAAACTCTCCGAATTCCAAACAACGGAGAAAGAAAAAAGAACTCATGGAGCTTTGGGACAATGTATTGAAACAGAACTTCAAAGAGGGCAGGATCGGCAATCACGATTCCATGCAAGTAGCCAAGAAGAGCTTCCTTCGGTTTAAACCAGACATTAGGTTTAAGGATATCACACCGGATTTTCTCTATCAATATGAAAGATGGATGCTTGACCGAGGGTGCAGTATTACAACCGTCTCCATATATCAGAGAGCGTTAAAAAGCATTATAAACCTTGCGATTGATCCATATCAATTTTTTAAACGAGACGATTATCCTTTTGGCAAGCGAATCCAAAATGAAGTATGAGATCCGCAGAGGAAAGAACATAAAAAAGCCCCTCAAAAAAGAAGAAATACTCAGGGTACGGGATGCCAAAGGTTTGGATGAAGAAACGGAATACAGACGTGATATAGGGGTTGCTATCGAAAAACAAATGACTATCATTGACTCCACACGACACACCCAAAACACTAATGTTATTTCTGTTTCTTCTGGACTAAGAAAAATACGGATTAATTACGTTATGACCTTTATTATCCAGCCATTTATTAAAAGCGGACGGCAAAGTTTCATCTATCTGATAAGAATCGTATTCCTTATATATCTTACCGATTATATCGGTGTGCAGTCGAGGAAGAGACCTGTCTTTTAACAGACAAACATCCTTCCGTATCCCGTACATATATCCTACCTCGAAACTAACATTAGCATTGACGCTTACACCTTCGTAATTCTCGAAGAGTGCGATTGCAAAATCGCAAGCATGCAGATGCGCAATGATGTTGTAGTACAAATCATCGGTATATTCTCTATCGTCCGCTCTTAGTAATACAATACCCCTCTTGGCGAGGAATGCTCTTAGGATATCTACGGTTTTATTATAAATGGGTAAGGAGCCGAACCGCATTATCATAAATGCGATCTTCTTTCCCTCATGGTCCTTCCGGATTTTGTCAACTATATGGGCAACTTCAGTCGGTATCTCCCGCTTCAATTCCAGTGGGTTCAGAGAAGAAATTTCGATATATTCCTCTTCGTTGATTCCGGATAAGATGATGCTGACCTTGATGGTATTATCCGATAACTGTTCATCTATCCCTATCCCAAACATAATATCGACCTTTAATTGGGCAATAGTTTGTATGTCATTAAGGATAGTAGTCATTATTTCTGAAGAGATTTCCCTTTTTGTCGATATTTGCACCAATGCATTTTTCGATCTTTTCAGATCGTTATCAGAAATGAAAGGAGATGCTTTTAATTGGGATTTTAAATTCTCAAGGCCGTCTTTATGTAGAAATATATCGGTAACGACAGAAAGACCGGACATCTTTAAAATTTCACTTACATCGGCAAAATCTAAATTTACGAAACCATTTGAGGTAATAATAGAATTGATAATTTCTATCGGGGAAATCAGATAATTACTAGAAATTTCAAACGCTTCTGAAATGGTCATTAATGGATTATTGGAGGAAATAGAGTCGTTTGAAAGTAAAATCAGAGAATCTGTATTCGCCTTGAGTTCGGAGATAGAATTCGTTGCAATTTCCTGCCTTCTTACGCCCTCCATAGCATAGGGAAGAGAGGCAATCGTCACAGTTACTTTTCCGAATTCTTTCCTGCATAGATCGGCAATAACCGGAGTCGCTCCTGTTCCCGTCCCACCGCCAAGACAAGACAAAATAAAAATACTGGAGAACCTTCTTTGGCTTAGAGTGTTATGAATGAGATCATAACTTTCAATCGCAAAACTTCTACCCACTTTAGGATCGTGTTTTGCGCCGGATCCATCACCAATCGGTAATTTATTCTGTCTTGGCAATTTAAGTCTTTCAAGACTACTAATATCTGTATCAATAACCAATATATTTTCCTTACTAACCAAATTTGAATTATACAGTTTTCTGGCAGCTGCATAACTTCCCCCTCCGACACAAATAGCTAAAATCATGATTCTTAGTGTTGATTTAATATTGTAAATTTAACAATTTCAACTGATTTACCATCAGATGTATTCAGATCGTTAAGGCGACGATAATGAGAAAAATAATAAAACCTAAAAGACAGAAATATGCATCATACATATGGTAATATTGCCCGTCTCTTGTCTTCCTTCCTTTCCAGATTTTGATATATGGCTTTCTTCGAAAAATATTAATTAGGTTGATAAATATCCAACCTGCAATGATTCCTATTGATTTAAATAAATTAAAGCCCAACATCCCTGTTCGTTTAATTACTTTTCTGAATTACCATCGGTTTTTGGTCGAAAAATCCCAGTTTAATCCATTGATTTAAAATTTTTTATGGAACAAAAAAGAGTTACGATTATAAATCGTAACTCTTTCATTTTCAGGCTCCTCAACTAGGACTTGAACCTAGGACCCCCTGATTAACAGTCAGGTGCTCTAACCAACTGAGCTATTGAGGAGTGTTGTGCGGTACTGTTATTTCCCGATTGCGAGTGCAAATATATAACGTGTTTTTTATTTCTGCAAATAATTTCTTAAAAAATATCGTTTTATTCCGGCATTTCCGGTGATATAAATTCCTTTTTGCCGTTCAATCTGAAACTTACGTAAGTTATCGGCACTCCTTGTTTCAAATAAAATTCTTCATAAGTAGTCTTCACGGACAGTATTTCATCCGCAAATTCCATACCGTATATATCAGTATTTTGCTCGACAAGTTCCAAACCATTCACACGGATTACCTCTTTTGTATAATCATGCAGTTCTCGACAATCCGTTTTAAGATGAATTAATCCATTTGGTTTTAAAAATTCCGCATACATCGATAAGAAGACAGATGAGGTCAGGCGTTTTTTCTCTCGTCCTTTCTTGAGCTGCGGATCAGGGAAGGTAATCCATATTTCATCTATTTCATCCTTTGTAAAAAACGAGTTTATAAATTCTATTCTGGTACGTAAAAAACCTATATTATTCATTTGATTTTCGGTTGCGGTTTTAGCCCCTCTCCACATGCGAGCGCCTTTTATGTCTATTCCGATGTAATTTGTTTCCGGATTCCTCACTCCCAGACCCACTGTATACTCCCCTCTTCCGCATCCGAGTTCAAGGCAAACCGGATTATCGTTCCTGAAAAATTCTTTTCTCCACGCACCTTTTATATAATGATCCTTCCTGAAAATATCGTCGAATTCGGGCTGCAACAGGCAACCGAACGTTTCATTTTCTTTAAATCTTTTAAATTTATTCTTTCCCATTATCCTTAACTTTGACACCCAAACCGGATATACCGCTGACTTCAGTTTCCGGCAACAGATGATTGAACTTAACCCTATATTCTCCCTGTTTCATTAACCTGACATTACTCCGGTAGATGACTTCGGTATCACCCGAATTTCCATGGATAATATTGATACTTATTGTATCGGTAAAATAAACACGACCGGGGTCCATTGTCTCCACGGTTAAATTAATTTTATCATACTTAAAAAGTTCCGTGGTGCGAACGAAGATTATGAGTTCCCTTACGGATACCGTATCGCTATTATCAAAAAAAATATAGGCAGGTTCGGAAGAATCCCATCCGCTACTATCGATCCCCGTGAAATAGAGATTTTTCTCTCTTGAGCAAGCCGCAAACATTAAAATAACCAATATAAAACAACCAGGTTTTATTTTACTGGACATTATTTTTCGGCTTTTTATTTCTGTATTTATTCTTTCTTACGGGGGGTCTTTTCTGGTTATCCTTAGGTTGTTCTTTTGCAGTCGTTTCCTGCACATTTTTTTCAACTTGCGGTTTACCATTGGAGTTTTTCCTATCCCTATTGTTCTTCCGTGGTTTTTTATTAGCACTGTCGAATCTTGTAATACTGTCCTCCCCTACTACGTTCTTGTAATCCGGTTCTACCTCTTTTTTTGAATTGTTGTAGTCGGCAAGATTTTGAACCTTTATTCCTTTGCGGTTCATCCTGATGATCTCATTCACTTTCTCGATAGAAAGAGGGATGGAAGCAACATTGGAATGCGGGTCGCTGCTGAAGTACATAGTGCGGTTAAAGATATCCGTTTTAACAAGGTAATAATTTGCATCATCCGCTTCGATAGGCGCCATTATGCGAGGGATCTCCTTACGGGCATCAATATAAGTGTCAAGCTCATATATCAGACAACATTTAAGTTTACCGCACTGTCCTGCAAGTTTCTGTGGATTCATGGATATCTCCTGTATCCTCGCCGAATTGATTGTAACGGAAACAAAGTTCGATATCCAAGACGCACAGCACAACTCTCTTCCACACGATCCAATACCTCCTATCCTTCCGGCCTCCTGACGTGCTCCGATTTGCTTCATTTCTACGCGTATACGAAACCTTTCGGCAAATATTTTTATAAGTTCGCGGAAATCCACACGTTCATCTGCAATATAATAGAAGATTGCCTTCAACTTATCACCCTGATACTCCACATCGCCGATCTTCATATTGAGATTAAGATCTGCTGCAATCTGCCTGGATTGGATCATGGTCGAATGTTCGAGGGCTATCGCTTCCTGCCATTTTTCTATATCGGCAGGCTTAGCCTTTCTGTAAATTTTGCGGAATTCAGCGTTCGCAATATTAAACCCAGTTTTTTTCATCTGAGCGAATACCAGATCTCCGCATAGAGAAACGATACCCGTATCGTACCCCGGATTTGATTCTACAACTACTATATCTCCCTTTTTAAGAGGAAGGTCATTTACATTCTTATAATACCCTTTCCGTGTATTCTTAAATTGGATTTCAAATATATCATCAGGCTTATTACTCGGATATTCTTCCAACCAATCGTAAACATTAAGTTTACTACCGCCTGCACATACCGAAACTTTAGTATCCTCAGAACCATCGGTTATGAAACAACATCCTCGCCCTATATTTAATTTACACTTATTATTTTTACAATTATCACAACTCATATGTTGAAATTTAGCTACAAAGTTACTTTTATTTTCGATATTTTCCTATATGCGAATTCCATGTAGTTCTGAAGGGATAAAAAAAATATTTTCGGTTCCTTATACAATAATTACGGTTACAAAACGATTTTAAAAGTATCTATGGTATACGAGTTTTTTATTTTAGTATGAACTAAATGTTAAATTGCTGGAAAATTTGAAAACTTTTTTTTGTTTAGTTTTCTGTCATACATTTGCAGAAAATTATTTCGTTTACAATGGACTTAAGATTAAAAATAGTCAACTCAGCCATGAATCTTTTTCTGAAGTACGGATTGAAGAATGTAACCATGGACAATGTGGCTGTAAACATCTGAATTTCCAAAAGAACTATTTATGTGAATTTTTCGAACAAAAAAGAATTGCTGGCCGCCTGCGTAGATAAAATGATAGAGGCTCATAATGAGTTCGAGGTAGAACTGAAAAGAACGACTTCCAATATAATTGAGGAAATTTTTATAATGATGAGCAATCTGGACGAGCATTTTCACTGCAGGACGAAGTTCGAAATGGACCTCAAAAGATTTTATCCGGACATTTATGAAGACAAAATAGGAAGACAGTATGACAGCGCTTATGAGAAAATGAAAACAATACTTCAGAAAGGGGTGGAACAAGGAATAATAAGTCCGGATACCAATTTGGATTTTGCCGTATTCCTGATTTTGGAGACTATTTATAATATACTGATCCGACCGGAAACTTTTGTTACAAAAAAAATATCGGTAATAGATGCTTTCAGGTATATAATCATCTATTTCTTCAGAGGTATATCAACAGATAAAGGTATAGCCATTATGGATGAGAAAATAAATGAAATGAAAAACATTAAATAAATATGATTAAAAGAATTTTGTTGCTACTGACCGTGTTCACGGCCTTCTTACTTACAGAATCCGTGGCTCAGCAAAGGGTAAACATCACCCTCGACGAAGCGATTAAGATCGCCCTGAACGATAATCCGACCATCCGGATCGCGGAATTGGAGATTCAAAGACAGGAATATGTAAAAAAAGAAACCAAAGGTAATCTACTGCCGTTCATTACAGGCAACGGATCTTATGATTACAATCTGCAAAACTCGGTTATGTTCATGCCGGTGGATATATTCGGCCCCGGAACAGGAGGAGCGATGCGTATGGGTTTCGACCATAGTTTTACTGGCGGCTTCGCATTGTCCCTTCCGGTTTATATGCCGACCATTTACAAAACACTGCAATTGAACGATCAGCAGATGCTTGCAGCAGTAGAGGCTGCAAGAGCATCGGAAATCACTCTGGTCAATCAGGTAAAGAAGGCGTATTTTTCGATTCTTCTGGCTGAAAATTCACTCGAGGTGATCGACAAGAATATCGAATACGCGGAAATTGTAGTAAAAGATACGCGCAACTCCTTCAATCAGGGGATATCGTCCGAATACGATCTTATTACCGCCGAAGTGCAGTTGAATAATCTCCGACCTACGAAGATAAGCACGGAAAATAGTATCAGGGTTACGCGCCTGATGCTGAATATGCTCTTGTCGCTTCCTATCGAAACAATACTTGAACTCGAAGAGCAACTATATGAATACAAGGATTATGTAGCCGACCCATATGATTTTTACGTAGATCTTACAGGAAACACCGAACTGCGCCAAATAGATATTCAAAAAGATATCCTTGCGAAACAGTTTGAAATTCAGAGGGCCCAAAGGTATCCGAACCTCAGCGCTATAGCGCAATATAACGTTTACTCACAGAGTAACGATCTCAAAATAGGACATTACCAATGGAAAGGCTCGTCGCTGGTAGGGTTGCAACTGAACATTCCTATATTTTCAGGATTCACAAATACCAATAAAGAAAGTCAGATCAGGAATAACATCCGCCAACTCGAAAAGCAGAGGGAATATCTTGAAGACAATATAAACGTTCAGGCACAGACATCCATAAGCAATCTGGTACAAGCCAAAGAACAAATGTTAGCCAACGAGTCCACGCGCGCGCAGGCTCAAAAAGGATACAGCATTGCGAAAATGAGATACGACGTAGGAGCAGGTACCATCGTGGAGCTCAATAGCGCACAAATGGCACTCCTTCAAGCATATCTTAACTTTTCACAGTCCATATACGATTATATGAGCGCGCTTGCGGACTACGAAGAAATTATCGGAAGAACAGAATAAATGTTAAACGTAAAATACATAATTAAAATGAGAACAAGCATTATTTTTAAAAATGCAGGTTTGTTGGCAGTTTTGGCTTTAATGGCTGGATGCGGAGGTGGAAACAATTCTGCTGCAACGGAAGAGGTTAAACTACCCATAGTCAAAACAACTACAGCCGTTATCGGAACTGTTGATAACAAGGAAGAGTTCACCGGTACGATACAACCGTATACATACAACAAGATCAGTCCCAGCATCGGCGGACGTATCGAACGAATCCATGTTGAAGTGGGAGCCCGCGTACGCAAAGGACAGCTTCTCGTGGAGATGGATAAGAATCAGTTTCTTCAATCGCAAGTGCAGTTGGAGAACCTTATAGCAGACCTCAACCGTTACAGGAATCTGTATGAAGAAGGCGGTATCTCTAAACAACAATTGGATCAGATGGAGACCCAGGTTAACGTGGCACAGCATGCTATCGACAACCTTGAAGAGAATACTAACCTGCTCTCTCCTGTGGACGGTATCGTTACTGAGAGGGTTTACGATCCGGGCGACGTATATTCAGATGCTGACGGACGTATCCTGTCAGTTATGCAGATGGACAGGGTTAAGGTTCAGGTTAACATTTCTGAAGTTTATTTCCCTCATGTTTATGTAGGAATGCCGGTTGAAGTTACATTGGATGTGTATTCAGGAGATGTATTCGCAGGTAACGTATCGCTCATCTATCCGGCTATCGATGCAGGAACACGTACATTCGTTACCGAGATCACTATCCCTAACCAGGATATGAGGATCAGGCCGGGTATGTTCGCAAGGGTTGCGCTTAACTTCGGTGAAACTGAAAAAGTCCTCGTACCGGATGTTGCTGTCGGCAAACAGATGGGATCGAACGAACGCTATGTGTTCGTAATCGAAAACGGGAATGTGGCGCGACGCAAAGTTGTTGACGCAGGTAAGATCGTAGGTTCGAATATCGAGGTAAACTCTGGGTTGAGTGCAGGCGAGCAGGTTGTGATCGCAGGTATACAGAAACTTCTTGACGGAATCGAGGTAGAAATATCCAAATAGTGCAGATAAGCTGCCGGATATCCGGCATTGCGGGTAAAGAAACTTAAAAAGAAGAACAAACATGAAAATATACGAAACGTCCGTACGGAAACCTATATCTACGATACTTATATTTATCGGTGTTATAGTTTTCGGTCTGTTTTCGCTGAGGAACCTGTCCATAGATATGTATCCGGACATGGATATTCCTACCATTACTATCCTGACGACCTATCAGGGAGCGAATGCGGCCGATATCGAAACCAATGTTTCCCGTATACTCGAGGACAACCTCAATACGGTAGAAAATCTTAAAAAGATTACTTCCACATCCCAGGATAATATATCCCTGGTACAGCTCGAATTCGAATGGGGTTCCGACCTTAACGAGGCAGCCAACGACATCCGCGACGTTATAGGACGTACCACGACTGATCTACCGGATGAAGCTGAAACACCTATGGTATTCAAGTTCAGTTCCAGCATGATCCCTGTGATCATACTCTATGCAACAGCAGAAGAGAGTTATCCTGCACTGAACAAAATACTCGATGAAAAACTGGTAAACGTTCTCAATAGGGTTAACGGTGTCGGGGCCGTGAGTCTTATGGGTAGCCCGGTAAGGGAAGTGCAAGTAAATGTAGATCCGAAAAAGATCGAAGCATACAACCTGTCCATAGAACAGATCGGACAACTTATCGCTGCTGAGAATCTCGATACACCCGGCGGTAATCTCGATATCGGACAGCAGACGCTGAGCATCCGTTCAATGGGAGAATTCAATTCCAGCGATGAACTGAAAAAGGTAGTTGTAACGACTATCGACGGCAAACAGATTTATCTATCGGATGTTGCGGAAATCAAGGATACGCTGGAAAAAACGACTCTCGACGAACGCATCAACGGGAAACTCGGGGTGCGTGTAATCGTACAGAAACAATCCGGAGCGAATACGGTAAATATCGCCAAGGAGGTAACCAAGGCTATCGACGACATACAGAAGACCCTTCCTCCAGATGTGAAACTCGGTGTAATCATCGACATGTCGGATTCTATTAAAAACAGTATCAACAGTTTGAGTGAAACGGTAATGTACGCGTTTATCTTCGTGATGGTGGTCGTATTATTCTTCCTCGGAAGATGGAGGGCAACGTTCATAATCGTACTTACCATTCCTGTATCACTTATCGTATCCTTCATATACCTTTATATAACGGGCAGTACGCTGAATATTATATCGCTCAGTTCGCTCTCCATTGCTATCGGTATGGTGGTGGATGATGCCATCGTGGTACTCGAAAACATCACCAAACATATCGAGAAAGGTAGTTCGCCGAGGGAAGCTTCCATATATGCTACGAATGAGGTATGGCTGGCAGTTATTGCGACGACGCTCGTGGTTGTTGCCGTGTTTATGCCGCTTACAATGCTTTCAGGTATGGCAGGTATTATGTTCCGCGAACTCGGATGGATCGTATCGCTTGTAACCGTGGTCTCTACTCTTGCAGCTATATCTTTGACTCCGATGCTTACCTCGCTCATGCTGAGAGCACAGCAGACCCATACATACAAAGGCCTCGGAATACTATTCAAACCTATCGATAAGTTCCTCGACTGGATGGACGCCTTCTACGCACGCATGCTTACTTGGTCTGTAAGGCACAGGACGTTTATCCTTCTCGTAGCAGTATTGGTATTCGTATCGAGTATATTCCTTCTCGGACGAGTGCCAACTGAATTCTACCCTAAATCGGACGACGGCCGTATCAGCGCAACGGTAAAACTCGAGCAGGGAGTAAGCGTGGAGTATACGATGGTCGTGGCAAGACATCTGGATTCATTGTTCAAAACAAAATATCCTGAAATATCGACTCTTTCTACCAGTGCAGGAACGGCAAGTTCGGACAATGCAATCGCAGCGATGCAGGAGGAGACCGGAACCCACATTATAAATTATTTGATGAACCTTTCCGATACGAAGGACCGCGACCGTACGATATTCGACATAGCGGATCTTCTCAGGGAAGATTTGGATAATATCGCAGAAGTGGTGGATTACAGTGTCACTGCAGGGGGAAGTGTAGGCGGAACCAAAGCAGATATCAGCGTCAAAATATTCGGGTATGACTTCGACGTTACCGATGCGCTTGCTCGTGACCTGAGATATAAGATCCGAGAAATTCCCGGAGCAGCAGACGTACAGTTAAGCCGTGAAGACATGAGACCCGAGCTTCGAATAATTTACGATAGGGAAAAACTTTCATATTACGGACTTACTACCGGAACGGTTTCTTCATATGTCAGAAATCGTATAAACGGACTTACCGCATCCCAATATCGTGAAGACGGGGACGAATATGACATCGTGGTACGTTATGCGGAAGATTTCAGGACAAGTGTGGACGATATAGAAAACATAATCATATATAACTCGTTGGGAAGGCCTATAAAACTCAAAGATGTCGGTAAGGTTGTAGAAGAATTCGCTCCACCTACAATCGAGCGTGAAGACCGCCAGCGTGTCGTTTCAGTAGATATTACACTTTCCGGAGCAGCGATGGGTGAAGTGGTGAAGGAAGTGCAGGAAGTGTTGAGTCAGGAAGAAATTCCGGAAGGTGTATTTATCGAACTCGGAGGTAGTTACGAAGATCAGCAGGATTCGTTTGCGGATCTTTTCACACTACTCTTCCTTATCGTGGTACTCGTTTACATAGTAATGGCGACTCAGTTCGAATCATTCAGGATGCCATTTATCATCATGCTTTCTCTTCCGTTCGCATTTACCGGTGTGTTTATTGTACTGTATCTGACAGGCACTCCGCTCAGTATCATCGCCCTTATCGGAGCCATAATGCTCGTGGGTATCGTGGTTAAGAACGGTATCGTGATGGTGGACTTCATGAATCTGCTCCGCGACAGGGGAATGTCGATTAACCAGGCGGTAATCAACGCGGGTAAATCGCGTCTTCGTCCGGTAATGATGACCACCCTTACGACAATTCTGGGTATGATTCCGCTGGCAGTGGGTGCTGGCGAAGGATCGGAGATATGGAAGCCCATGGGTATCGCCGTTATCGGAGGTCTTACGTTCTCCACTATCCTTACGCTGATCGTGGTACCGGTGGTTTACTCGGTATTCGGAGCGGGTAGGCTTAAGAGAGAGCGTAAAAGGGAATTGAAACTTGTTGAAGAATTAAATTAAATTTAAATTATCGGTAATGAAATCAGTTTTCATAAGCTATAATCAAGCGTTGACCGATCCGGTCAACGCTATAATGGACAGACTGCATATACGTGGCTATACCAAAGTTGAAACCGTTCACGGACGGGGCAGCTTCACAGGAGAACCCCACATGGGCAAACACACGTGGCCTGCCATGAATTCTGCGATAATAACTATCGTAAACGACGATAAAGTAAGGCCTCTCTTGGATGCACTGCGTAAATTGGACTCCCGCACGGAAATGCAGGGACTCAGAGCATTCGTTTGGAATATAGAGGACCAGCTCTAATAAATTCTGCAATACGAAAAACGGAGTCTTCGACTCCGTTTTTTATTATAATTGTTTAAAGATATACTGCGTAACAGGTTTAATCGTATTGTCGGCGGCTTCTTACCATTTCACTTCTCAATAAAACGTATTCCTTAAGAACACGTTTTAGTTTAATCCGGTTTAATTTTTAAGCAGTTCCCTGAGTCGCATCATTGCTTCCAGATAATAATAATCTGCATAAGTTAGCGGAACGTTTATCTCCGTATTACCCGGCAGGGAGCCTACACTGTGTTTCAAAATAAACCCTCCGTTTGTGCCTATAGGCGCGGTGTATTCATCTGAAGAAAGGACACGTATCTGTTTCTCGGCAACGTCCAGATATTTCTTACTGTTGGCCTTATCGTATTGGCTTAGCTCGATAAGGGCCGAGGAAATGATGGCAGCGGCAGAAGCATCCCTGTAGCAATTCGGCTGATCCGGCGCATTGAAGTCCCAATACGGAATATAGTCGTCCGGCATATTCGGATGGTTCAAAATGAAACCTGCAATTCCTTTAGCCTGTTCCAAATACCTTTCAAGCCCTGTCTCCCTATACATCATAGTATACCCGTACAAGCTCCACGACGTCCCACGCGCCCATGCGGAATCATCGCTGTATCCCTGATTGGTTTGTTTTATGGCAGGCTGTCCCGTAATGGTATCGTAAGATATCAGGTGCCATGAGCTGTAATCGTCCCGGAAGTGGTTTTTAATTGTCACGTCAGCATGTGAAACGGCGATATCGTAGAACATACTGTCCCCGGATTCTTTGAAGGCCCACATCAACAGCTCGAGGTTCATCAGGTTATCGATTATAACGGGGAAATCCCATACATTCTTATTCCAGTCCCATGAACGTGTTGTCCCCACGGTCTTATTGAATCTCGTACTGAGCGACCTGGCGCCTGTAAGAAGAACTTCTTTGTATGATTCGATACTGTCGATCCTTAATCCGTTACCGAAGCTGCAGTTGAGCATAAAACCGACATCGTGATCGGTAGTAGTATATTTCTCCCGTTCCACGCGGGCAGTAATTTTTTCCGCATAATTTTTTAGGTCAGGATCACCGCTGTATTCATAGAGATACCACAGGACCCCGGGGAAGAAGCCGCTGCACCACCAATGGGAATCGGATGTTACCAGCTTCCCATATTTATCGATAGTTTTAGGAAGCCTGCCTTCCATGCCGTCGATCGTCCCGGCCATGAATAACGACTGTTTTACAGCATGCTCCATACTTTCATCGATAACTGCCATTATCGGTTTTTCGGTGTTTTTTTCTTTACAGCAACAAGATGCAAAAATCATTACTGCAAAAAATAAAAATGTAAACTTTTTCATATTTGTTTTTTAATTGTCGTTAGTTCTGAACGGAGAAGCAGGAAGTCCCTCCTTATTATACAGACTCGTCTTCGGGTTACGTCCGAAGCCATAGTTTACAATAGTAGGATTATTATCTATCTGGTTACTCCACACTACTACCGTATTTCCTTTTATTTCAGCATCGGCCCATACGAAATTACCGTCACGACCTGCTATTGCAAAACCCTCTCCCCTGCCGTCTGTAAATTTAAGTCCGCTTCCGGCATGATCAAAATTTAAGATTATGCGGTTCCCATCTATTTCCATAGAATTATACACGGGACCTGAATAAACGAGTTTCGATTCGCCGTAAACTTTATTTCTCGCGATAAGGGCGAGCCTCCGTCCTATTTTCTGTTTATTTTTAGGATGTACGTCCGACGGATTCTCTGGGTTGGCATTATCGATCGCGACTACCATTCCGGTGTTTCGTATGGATAGAGTCTGCAACTGCGCCTCTCTTACCAGAGCATCCTGTCCTCCTTTTGCAGGAACATCTTCCGGATTATCCCTGTTTGCTAGCTGAACATAATAGAACGGAAAGTCTCCCTGCTCCCAACGGTAGCGCCAATCTTTAATCAGAACTTCCATCTGTTCCCTGTAAATTTTAGCGGTACCTCCATTCGACTCACCCTGATACCATAAAGCACCTCTAATGGTATATGGAATCAACGGATTTATCATCGCGTTCCAGCATACGAACGGACTATGCTGATCGGTATGCGGGTTTCTCGGAGGAGAAGGCTTGCGTGTTCGTGGAGCACTCGCATTCACATCCTGCGACCGGGAATTATCCGAAACATTACGTTCGCTGTCCGTCACACCGTTCTCAGCCTCCCATTTGTCAAGCAGGGTTTTATATCTGCCGTAAGCATGTCCTATATCGTAATCCTTACATGCATCGTAATATTTATCGAGAAGCGGCAGCATCCGCTCATTATTTTTCAAAGCATCTTCGCTTGTCCATGTCTCGATGGTACTCGCACCGAAGGAAGACACGATAAGGCCTACGGGAATTTTATATTTGTTGTATATATCGCGTGCAAAAAAGTACGCAGCGGCAGACAGATGTCCTACTGTTTCCGGCGATACTACTTCCCAGATACCCCTACATGTATCCACCGGTGTGTCGCTGGTGGCGAATTCTACTGTGTACATTCTTATCTGAGGATATTTGGCATTAGCAACTTCCTTCTCTTCGTCATAAACCCTGCACCAGTAGCGGTCCTCTTTGGCAACGGTCATGACCATATTGGACTGTCCGGAACACAGCCATACTTTCCCTATATAAATATCATTGAGTTTAACGGTTCCGCTTCCGCTTACCTCCATCACATAAGGGCCTCCGTGTTTCATTTTCGGCAGAACGGCACTCCATTTCCCCGTTTCATCCGCTTTTGCAGAAACAGAATAACCGTTTAATTTGACGGAAACATCGGTTCCCGGATCGTCCCAACCCCAGATATTGACGTTTTTATCCCTTTGGAGCACCATGTGATCCTGGAACGGACTGCCCAATCTGGTCGTGGAAAAAGATTGCCATGTGACGGCAAAAATAATTGCCGTAATCAAAATGGCGGAAATTCTTTTCAGGTTCATAATTACACGTAGTTTTAGTTGGATAATACAAAGTTAGTAAAATACACGACTATTTATCTCAATCGAACACCGGATGATTAAAGGCATAACGGCAGGATTTTATCCTTGGACTACAAATCCTTTAATTCCGGATCAGGACCAAATTATAGTTATAGATAATTTCCATAAATTCCGGAGCCTGAAAAAATAAAATAAAAAGTCCCGCAGATGACTCCGTCGACTTGAGATAAATATTCTATTTGGCTTATTTGTTGTAATATTTCCTCAACACATTCTCTACAAAAGAGAAGCTCTTAATTGATTAAAAGGGAATATTATGAAAAATATAATTAATGGAATAGCATTCTGTACGGCGCTACTCTTTTTTTCCTGTACGAGGGGAAAAGGAATAGAGACGGTGATACCGGATACGAAATCGGAAACCGTCGCCATGGATTTTCAAATCCAATTACCCAAACCTGCTTCTTCAGGAATAAATACAGTCGAAGGTACGGATCAGGAGAATTATATAAAAGATATAACTGTCCTGGCGTTCAAAGTAGACGATTCGGATCCTGCAAATGTGAAAGAATATTTTTTATACAAGGCACAGGGACACTCTATAGAAAATATGTCGACTTCGAGCCACAAAAAATTTACCGTAACTATATTTAAAAAAGATTTCGATCAGAAATTCGTACTTCTCGCCAATGCAGCGGATGCAACAGCCCATATCAGTAAGGCAGACAGTATGACCCTTAAAAACGATCTTCTAGAAGATATTATATTCGAAAATAATAACGTATGGCATGCCGCATCACAAAACCAGTTCACTCCGCTCCCAATGTGGGGTGAAAGCGCACCGGAACGTATAGACGATTCGACTACACAGGTAGGAACTGTAAAATTACTCCGATCTATTGCAAGGGTGGATGTCTGGCTGAGTACGGATGAGGCTAAAGAAGATTTCGTACTCGATGAAATCTATATCTATAACCATCTTAACGAAGGTAAGGTCGCTCCCTACCCTGACGACAATATATGGGATACTGATAATTATATAGTTAAAAACGTTTCACTTCCCTCTACTTACCAGAAGATCAGGGATCCGTTCAATATAAAGGCGGCAAACGACGGAACTGTTAATTACATTCCTACTTCTTATATCTTCGAAGCCCCTGAGGTCGATATTACTAATTCATCAGATGCTACATGTATAGTAATCGGTGGTAAATATAAAGATGACGCCACAACCTCATACTACAGGGTGGATTTCTTTAAAAGGAACAGCGATGACGACATGGAAGCATATATGCAGATACTGAGGAATCATATTTACCGTATAAATATTATGTCCGTTAAAGGAAGCGGATATACCGATCCCGACGAAGCGTTCGAAGCCAAATCGCAGAATATGGACGTGGAAGTAATCTATTGGAACGAAGGAGATATAACGGATGTGGTTTTCGACAATCAATATATGCTGGGAGTGAGCCAGGGAGAGTATTATGTACCTAAAAAACAGGCGGAATATTCTATTATCGTAACCACTGACTATCCGGGCGGATGGAAAGAAAATTTCGATGAAACCACATACCACTGGCTGCATTTCGTTTCAGGACAGTTCGGCGGAGAAAATTCCAAAGATACAGTGATATTCAGTGTCGATGAAAACTTTGGAGACACCGAACGTGTGGGCTATTTCACATTCACTGCTGGTCGTCTTGTTTACAAGGTAAAAGTTACGCAGGGGATAGGAGACGCGCTTACTCTTCAGGTAGTCGATAATGACGGGAAGCCCATATCCGAACTGATATTCCTTTGCGGACTGGGGAATGCAACGGTCTCTCCACAAAGTTACGATGTTATGTGGACGCCGGATGACCTTCCCCTTATGGTAAGCAAGGTCTCTGTTTCCGACGTAGATTTCACACACGACAATGGCTACGATATACCTGAAACTCATCATCAATCTACAGGTGGAATTATTTCACATTCTATTAAACCTCCTTTGATGACTGACGCTGAAGTTCATCCTGATAACGGGAACCCGTTCCTTGAAAAAACGATAAGATATAATTATATGGTGACGGACAACGGAGCCATCGAAGCAAAGACAATTCTGCTGCGACAGATTCATTATGATGTTATTGCTGTTCCCGAGGAAAAATACGAACTTGACGGAAGTACATATACATTATATGTAAGATCCAATGCGAACTGGACCGCAACATTAATAAACGACAAGGACAAGGTAGTTAAAACACCTTCCAGCTGGAGCGGAGGTATAAATACAGGTGAAGGGACGCCTATACAATTTACAGTAATCGAAACAAACGACATAAACTCTGCGACAGCTACAATAAGATTCGACTATCAGGGAGAACACGGCGTGCAGGAAACAAAGGATGTGGTTCTTAATTTCTTCTCCGAACCGGACGTGATAATAGTACCTACTACCAATTATGCGAACACTTATATGCTTAAACCGGGAGGCGACGGTATCACCTTCCCTGTCGGACAGGCAAATAAAGATGGAATCGTTACACGTATCGGTGCAACGGATGAGATAGAGCTACAACTCTTATGGACGGATGTCGCGGAATATCTGGGAACAGACGCAGCTATACGCAGCTTTGCCATCGAAGGACAGGGATCGTCCGCATCCATTACCGTAATTCCGGGATCGGTACCGGGCAACGCAGTAATAGCAGCTGTGGTAAACGGAACGATACGCTGGAGCTGGCATATCTGGGTGGTCGATTACGACGGATCGGAAACTGTTTCCAACACAGTGTCGGGTTATAAATATGAATTCATGACATATAATTTGGGCGCGACAGACGGAACCAATGGCTCGGACGGTTCGTTAGGTTTGGTTTATCAATGGGGTAGAAAAGATCCGTTCCCCGGTATAGCAAGCATATCGGGAACATCGGCACGGACTATTTACAACGCTAAGAACACCGTAACGACGAGCCTTCCGTAAATCACTCGCCTTCTTCCATGACTGAACCGACCAATCTTGAAAATGCCATAGAAAATCCTATGAATTTCTATTACGGAGCAAGTACAAGCGACTGGTACAGTGGCAAAACCACAAACTACAACGATTACCTATGGGCTGACGCGAGCAATAATAAAACCCCATACGATCCATGTCCATACGGCTGGAGGGTTCCGCATAATCAGGGTTCTACTATTCCATGGGCAGAAATATCCAGCGGAACAAAGATGGAGTCAACCTATGGTATAATTTTTTCAGGAATCGGTTACTGGCAGGCTGCAGGACAAAGGTCTAATTCGAACGGAGCAAATTATGTATGGAGTACAAATACTTCGTATAGTTATATGGGTTTCTTCTGGGGAGCAGCTCCTAACGGAAACGAAGCACGTAAATTCGAATTTTATTCCAACGGAAATCTTAGTGCATGGCAGACCGGCATGCGCGATTTAGGATTTTCGATAAGGTGTGTCAAAGACAATTAATCAAACCTATCCGGGGCGCCTCACAAGGGCGCCTTTTAAACGGCATGTATTTTGAAAAATAAAAAATATGGAGCTCAATATACCTAAAAACGATAAGAGGAGAATAGTCATTATCGGCGGAGGGTTTGCAGGGATGACCCTCGCGAAAAAACTCGCCGGCAGCAACTATCAGGTGGTTCTGATCGATAAGAATAATTATCATCAGTTCCAACCATTACTTTATCAGGTCGCAACAGCAGAATTAACCGCAGAAGAGATTTCGTTCCCGTTCCGTAAAATATTCCGGAAACACGACAATATAATCTTCCGCATAGCTGAATTTATAAGGATGGATGCAAAAACCAAAACAGTTGTTACGGATAAGGGATATATAGATTACGATTATCTGGTGCTTGCGGTAGGATCTGTATCGAATTTTTTCGGAATGAATAATGTCGAGGCAAATGCACTTCCGATGAAATCTTCTTCCGATGCACTGGACATACGAAACCATATTTTAGAGAATATAGAAAAAGCATCCATAACGGCAGACTCCGCAATCAAACGTTCATTACTGAACGTAGTCATAGTCGGAGGAGGCGCCACAGGCATAGAACTCGCAGGCGCGGTCTCGGAGATGCGGAACAATATGAGGAAGGGCGACTCCCACGATATGTACGAAGAGCTTGAGATATATCTCATCGAGGGTACGGGAGCGCTACTGGGCAATATGGGGACGAAAGTTTCGGACAAAACGTTAAAACTTCTCCGGAAAAAAGGAGTAAATGTTTTGCTGAATTCAACTGTATCGGATTACATCAACGGACAAATCGTTCTCAAAACAGGCAAGACGATTCCGACATCCAATGCTATATGGACGAGCGGTGTAAAGATAGATAAAATAGACGGAGTTCCGGAAGAACTGACTACGAATGGAGGCAGGATAAATACCGACGGTTATTTTACAATCAAAGGCCTCCCGGATGTTTTTATCATAGGAGATGCATCGATGCAGACGGATATTAAAAATCCCAAAGGTTATCCTCAACTGGCACGCGTAGCTATGGAACAAGCCCAACATCTGGCAAAAAATTTTATAAGAATATCGGAAGAAAAAAATCCCGTGCCTTTTAAATATAAGGAATATCCGGTAATGGCGGTAGTCGGCAGAAACAATGCATTCGCCGAATATAAAAATAAATATATGCTGTCTGGATTTATCGCGTGGTTGGGCTGGGTAATGGTACATATAATACTGGTACTCGGTGTAAACAATAAATTCAGTATACTGCTGGGATGGGCATGGAACTATTACACGAACGACCATCCCGCACGGGTAATAATACGAACTACAAAAAAATCGGCACCAACAGAATAAATTATAACTATGGATAAGAAAAAATTTGCTGTAAAATTACGCCACTTCCTTTTTTCAGGTAAGGGAGTAGATTCGGCACTACTATTTTTAAGAATATATGCAGGAATAATGATCCTTACGCATGGGATTCCCAAAATCATAAACTTCCCGGAACTCTCCAAAACTTTTGCCGATCCGATTGGTTTGGGTCCGCAGTTTTCTCTGTTTCTAATGATACTGGCTGAGGTAGGGTGTGCGTGTCTTATAATGGTTGGACTCATAACGCGCCTGGCTGCCATTCCTTTGGTGTTCGGGTTATTTGTAGCGGCGTTCCTTACCAAACCCGACCTGGTTCTAACGGAATCCGAGAATGCCATCTTATACCTCGGTATTTTTATGACTATCATGATATCCGGAGCTGGAAAGTATTCAGTGGATCGAATCCTGGAGCTGTACTATAGAAAAGAAGAGTAACTCGGTGGGTAAACTTATAATTTTTAATGAAAATCCGGCTATATCCGGATTTTTTTATTTAATTTTAACATAAATTGCTATAGCTAAATACTACAACCAAAGTCCATGAAAAATATTAGAAGAAAAAATCCAAAACTGAATATTATGAAAAATTTTTCCTTACTATTGATTTCAATCTTATGTCTATCCTGTTCGAAAGATAAATTCAGTATTACCGGTATATTTCCGGATAACTCTTATGACAGCACTTATGTTTATATGTGGACCTTTATAGATAATGAAGTTATAGACAGCTCCCTGGTTACGAACGGAAAATTCTATTTCGAGGGAAAAGTAGACTCTATTGTTCCCGTAGCACTGATCCATAGAAAAAGAGTCGTCGAAAGACCGATAATCGAAAAAGGAGATATTTACATCGATGCAGTATCATGCGAACTCAGAGGCACGCCTTCAAATAATAAACTGGGGAAATTTCTAAGCGATTATTCTTCGGTAATGGAACGATATACGGAAGAATTGGATGTTATTAAAAATACCGAAGAACTGAGTAAGGAAGAAAAAGAAATTAAAAGTGAAGAGGTGTCAGACAAGTATAATGCGATTTTTGACTCGTTCGCTTTACCTGTTATAACTGAAAATAAAGATAATTATGTAGGGTTACTTACATACCTTACAATGGTCCGGTTTTATACAGACGAGCAAATAATTTCGAGATATGAACTGCTTGGAAATGAGATGCAGGAAAATAATTACGCAAGAAGGTTTTATAAGGCGGCTATTGCCGCTGCTGCAACCTCACCGGGCAATAAATTTACCGATTTTAGAATCGAAAACGGCAGGATCGGAGGAGGAAGCGTCTCATTATCCGAATACGTTGGAAACGGGAAACTTACCCTTGTCGATTTCTGGGGATCTTGGTGTTATCCATGCCTGATGTCATTCCCAGGTCTAAAGAAAATGTACGAAAAATACCCGGAAGATAAATTCCAGATATTAGGAATATCCGTATCAGATACTGAAACCGGCAGCATGAGCGCAATTAATAAATACGAACTGCCATGGGACAACATCATAAATGCCGAATCCATACCTATAGAATTTTACGGGATCCAAACATTCCCGACCTATATTCTTTTTGACCCGGCGGGAATTATATTGGAAAGATGGGAAGGTTTCGCCAGAAACGAGATTGAGAAATCAATAGAGAATTCGCTGGAAAATAATTAAAAGATTAGTTGTGGATATGCCAGATATCACCGGAATTTTATAAATTTGTCTCCATTCAAATAAAAAATAAATATCAGAAAATGAAAAAATTAGCATTGTTATTTTTTCCCATTTTATTTTTTTCGTGTGCAGATAAATATGTAATAGACGGCACTATCCCTAATTATCGGTTCCGTAACAGTTATATTTACATGCTCGACTTTTTTGATGATTCGAAAATAATAGACAGTGCATTCGTCAAAGAAAATGAATTCAGATTTAAGGGCGAGGCAGATCCGGACCGTCCTGTTATAATACAGGCCGGAAAATTAAGATCGATAGTAATACTTGAAAAAGGTAAAACATCAGTAGACATGTCGGGTCTCGTAAAAACAAAAGGAACTTCATTAAATAATATTTTGAGCGAGTTTCACGCGAATTATACACAATTACATGACTCCTTTAAACAAAATATGCCGGATGACCGTGAGGTAGACTTTATTTCTATTGATAAGTCTACTCACAATATTCTTCAAAATAATAATAACAATATAGTAGGTGTTTTGATACTCACTTTATATGACAAAAGGTTAATGAAAGAATCGAATTTCTTAAAAATATATGAATCCTCCGGCGAGTTTATAAAGGAAAATGAAACAATAAAAAGACTGTATGAATTTTATTCTCGGGAAAGAGGTATATATAAAGGGAAAAAATTCGTGGATTTTACTATACCTGACGGAAATATCGACGGCACTGAGGCTTCTTTGTCCGACTACGTGGGTAAAGGTAAATATACACTCGTAACTTTCTGGGCCTCATGGGAGACCACTTTCTTCAGATATACATCTGACCTGAAAAAATTCTACTCAAAACATCATTCTGAGAATTTAGATATAGTGGGAGTATCAGTAAAAAACCTGAGGGAACATTCGTTGGGAGCCATTCAAAAACATAATATCCCCTGGCCAAATATTTTCAATGCAGGGGAACTTCCCATTGAATTATATGAAATAAAAGATATTCCATTATTTATTCTGTTTGACCCGGAAGGAATAATTATTTATAAATCGAATGGTTTCAACATAAAGGATTTTGAAAAATTTTTGAATTAAATATTTACCCGACTCATAACTGACTTTAAATATAAATTATTATTAACCACATTGCCAAATATATTATCGGAATATTTTTGTTTTTTCCCGTTTTTTTATGTTCCGGGAACGAACATTATTCTTATGAAGTTCCGGAAGGAATCTTCAATATAATCGGCTTTGAAAAGCACATTCCTCGCGTTTCCTATAAATATAACGCCGGATATACAGCTCGAACGAACTCTTTTTTACAAGGAAAAAATAAAAAAAAGCAACCATTCGGCTTTACTGATTCGCACCATATAAAAATAAGTTTTCAACCGGAGAAAGGAACTCTTATGCATGATCTGTATGCATCGGTTTATCATGGTGTCGGAATAGCTCTAAATGATTTCAGAAATTATTCCGAATTGGGTAATCCGTGGTCTTTCTACGTATTTCAGGGAGCGCGCATATTTCGTCTTTCTCCCACATTATCGGTTTTTTACGAATGGAATTTCGGTATATCTACCGGATGGAAATATCATGATAAAGAAAATAACCTTTACAATACGAGTGTAAGCAGTAAAAACAATGCATACATAAATGCAAATTTCTTTTTTGTGTGGAGTATATCACGGACATTGGACCTTTCGGCGGGATTAGCACTTTCACATTTTTCAAACGGTAATACCAAACAGCCCAACAGCGGCGTAAATGTGTTCTCTGGAACTGTAAACATGACATATAATATTGGACGAATATACAAAGAACATGTAAAATCGATCCGTATCAGAGAACTGAACTTCGATAAACATATGATCTATGAGTTGGTTTTATTCGGGTCATGGAAACGACGCGGCATACTGCTCTATGGAAATGAAACGACTCAGTTGGTAAACTCTAAACCGTTTGGTGTCGGTGGAATTACATTTTCACCGTTATATAGTATCAATCCGCGTTTGAGGCTGGGGGGAGCATTGGATATAGTATACGATGCGAGTGCAAACGTAACTTATTCGGATTATAATTATGGAAAATTTGATTACAACATCCCTAAATTCAGCGATCGTTTATCTGCCGGTATCGCGGCTAAAGTAGATTATGTTATGCCGATATTCACCATTTCGGTCGGATTGGGAATGGAAGTGTTAAGGAACGGTGAAGATTACCGGAGATTCTATCAGTCATTAACTTTGAAAACATCCCTTACCGAAAGATTATTCCTGAATCTCGGATACCGGATCAAGGATTTCAGCCTTCCGAGTTTTCTAATGCTCGGAGTCGGTTATAGATTCGGACAGTATTAAAGCTAAATTTTTTTTCTTTTTTTTGTCGAATTGAAATTTTGTTTTACTTTTGTGACCGTAATAACGCGGAAGTAGCTCAGTTGGTAGAGCATTAGCCTTCCAAGCTAAGGGTCGCGAGTTCGAACCTCGTCTTCCGCTCATAAATAAAAAAGGACAGTAGTACACTGTCCTTTTTTATTTAGATTATAACTCACTAATCTTTACCGTATAAGGTCGCACTTATTTTCCAGAAAACCATTTTACTCGAGGTAACGTAAATCACGGAGCTTAAAGGATATTCACGGCATATTTCCGCGCTACCGATATCAACGATCCTTGTTCCGGTTAACTTTCCTCGGAAGAGTCATCGCTATCAACGTCTGGCTCTGTTTCATTTCCGAAATCATCCTCATTGCCATTATCATCATTTTCATCCGGATATTCCGGCGATAACCACATCCGTACCGGTTAAATTTTTCTTAAAATTTTCTGTGTCATAATATATTCGTTATCATCTCAAAAAAGTTTTAGTCTATTCATTCTGAGAATAAAGACTATAGTCAAAAGCATCCCGCATGCCTGTCCTATACGGCACCAGAATCTCTGCCACCCGGACATCCGAACTATTTCTATAATTTCAGTAACCCGTTCTTCCCTGTTCGATATCCTTTCCTCATAAAAATCTTTAAGGGACAGGTAAATATCCATACTATCGACAACCACAGACGATATAAGAATGTTTTCCGAAATTTTAACTTGGGGAATGCTGACCTTATCGCCTTGTCGATATTCTATCAATTCTTTCATTCTGACCTGTCCTATGCTATCGCACTCCAGCAAGGCTTTGATCATAGAACTGTCCGCCTTCACAGCTATTAGAGTATCTCGAAATGTCTCTTTAATAATTACCGTATCCGAACTGATACTATTGAATGATGTCGGGATCTTCCTGACGGCGCAGTTCGTGAATAACAGGACACTCATTGCGGTAATTACAACTATTAATTGCCCTGACCGCCTGTTCAAGCCTGCTGATGCTACGGCGTAATTTTTCATTTTCCTTACGGTTGATTTCAAGTGCCTCACGATTTGCTTTTTTAACGAGTTCGATCATCTGATCCTCCGTTGCTATTTCTTTACTGTGTACTTCTGCTTTTTTTGCCCGGCGGAAATAAAATACCGATGTAAAAATTCCAGTAAATGCTCCAAGCCACCCTATTACAGCTCCTGTAATCTCAATCATTCCTCACCTCCTTTACATTGGGTTTCATTGTTCATAACTATGGTTCGTTTGATTTGCAGTACAAACATACGGCTTGAAAGGCCCCATTTAAAATGGAGTGTACATAATGTACACTCCATTTAATTTCAGCCCTTTTCGATGGCATTTTTGTACGAAATTACTCCAAACAAAAACATTTTAATCATGAGGAAAATCGATTACTTAGTAGTGCATTGCAGTGCAACAAAACCCAGAATCAGGGTCACTGTAGATGACATAGACAGATGGCATAAAGAAAGAGGATTTCGTAAAATCGGCTATCGTTACGTAATATATCCCGATGGAACCATACATAACGGGCGCGATATAACAGAAGCCGGTGCACATGTAGCCGGCAATAACTCCAACAGTATAGGAATATGTTATATAGGCGGCCTTGATATTAACGGCAAAATATCCGATACCCGTACGGCAGCACAGAAATCCTCCATGCTGGCGCTCTTACAACAATTAAAGGAAAAATTCCCCAATGCTCTAATCTGCGGACACAGGGATTTTTCTCCAGATCGCAACGGTAACGGAATAATAGAAGAATGGGAATGGACAAAAGAATGTCCCTGCTTCGATGCATCATCTGAATACGGAAACATCTAAACCAATAATAAAATGAAGGAAATTCTTGACAGCATTTACGACCGCCTGAAAACTATCCCAGGCATAGGACATATCGGAGAAGAACAGGGACAACTTTATAATATCACATTAAGCAGTTTTTTCCCTGCATTCTTATTTCCATAGACGCGATAGAATTCGGCACATTGCCGGGCTGCCGACAAACTGCTACGATAAAACTCGGGATAACCATTGCAGACAGATCTGAAACCCATGATATTTTCGGAAAGAAACAACCTTTCACCATATACCAGTTAGCAGAAAAAGTTAATAATCTCCTACATGGCTATGAAACTGAAAAATCAGGACGGCTAATACGCCTACGGATAGAAAAGAATTACAGGGAAGACCGTATAAACGAAATCAAAATAACATATAACTCCTCTTATTACGACATTTGTGGAATTCCGGATAACGCTTTATTTCCCACCCCAACCAATATAAATATAGAATCATAAGATATTAAAAACTCCCTGGATAGGGAGTTTTTTATTTTTCCTTTATTTTCTTTTTATAATTCGTTCGCAGGTAACGCAAATACGTTCTGTAGCTTATAGGATAAACAGGATAAATGTATTTCTTCCAGATGGTTTTATAGCACCGGTCAAGCCGTCCAATTTCATAGTATTTATTTGTGATTTCCGAGATAATTTCTATTCTTTTTAATGTATTTATGTGTATGCTCATTAACAATCTTTAGTGAGTGGTAATTATTGAAATTCTATAGTTATTACTTACTTTCCGCTATATCATTCAGTAAGCAGACCATGCAATGGCCTGATCTTAAAAAATTTCTCCATAATGATATCAACATTTAGTAAAAATTTATATAAAATTAAACCACATGGAGCCGTTTAGTTTTATACTTTTTTATACTACTTCGCAATCCTGTAAAATCAGATACCCGGTCGTTTCTTTTTTTAATTTTTACGGTCTTATTGGTTTCTGTAAAACATAGACATTATACAACGACAATTAGTGGGCAGGTAGAGCGATTCACAAAAAGTAGTTTTATATTATTTATGCTTTACGAAGGCGATATGACAATGGATGGTCAATAAACTTTACGAAATCCAAAGTACCCGTTTACCTTAAACCACCTCTGTAATTTACCGCATTATTTTTGATAAGGGCTTATATAATCTCCTAAAACATCACGAATGTCATTTATAAGAAAAACTTTTGCTCTTCCACTATATATTCAGATTCTTCTGGGAATGATTCTCGGGGTTGTCATCGGGATGCTGGCGATCGAGATAAACGGTGAGAAATTAATCAGGGATTGGCTTCAGCCATTCGGGCGTATCTTTATACGATTTCTTCAGCTTATAGCTATTCCATTGGTTTTCATATCGCTTACCAAAGGAGTGCTTGGATTGAAAAATATCCATAAATTCTCAGCTATGGGCGGAAGAACCATTATTCTGTACTTGTTTACAACCGTATTTGCCGTAACGATCGGATTAAGCATGGCATATCTTATTAAACCGGGCAACCTCGTCGATAAAAACGAGATAATACACATACAAAAAGATTATGAATCGATAATCGAATCCAACAAACTTGCCGCAGAACAAATAACAGAAACAGGGCCATTGGGATTCCTCGAAGATATCGTTCCGGAGAATATAATAGGTGCAATGTCCGATAATTCCGGAATGCTTCAGATAATATTTTTCGCTGTTTTCTTCAGTCTGGCCGCCTTAATGCTTAAAGAAAAAAAGATAAAACCGGTAATTGATTTGTTCGATAGTTTTAACGATATAATCTTCAAAATGGTAGATATTATTATCCGTTTCTCACCTATCGGGGTAGCTGCATTAATGGCAGGGTTGGTTATTGATTTCAAAGGAAGTACCTCGCTTTTTTCTGCTCTCGGCATGTACGCGCTCACGGTTACAGCAGCATTATTCATCCTTATTCTAATATTTTATCCCCTGTTAATCAAAATATTCACCAAAATCAAACCTCTCAGGTTTTTACGGGCTATATATCCGGTACAACTATTTGCTTTTACAACGAGCAGCAGCGCCGCAACTTTACCATTGACTCTGGAAACCGTAGAACTGGAATTAAACGTATCTCAGGAGACTGCATCATTCGTAATTCCGGTGGGCGCAACCATAAACATGGACGGCACAAGCTGCTACCAGACCGTTGCCACTATTTTCATTGCACAGGTTCTCGGAATCGATCTTACGATATACCAAATACTGATTATAATTGCAACTACGGTACTCTCCTCCATTGGCACTCCTGCGATTCCGGGCGGAAGTTTCGTTATTCTTACAATGGTGCTCTCTTCAGTGGGAATTCCAGCCGAAGGACTCGCATTGATTCTTGGCATAGACAGACCGCTGGATATGCTCCGTACCGCTGTAAATGTTACTGGTGATACCGCAGTTTGTTGTATTGTGGATAAAAAACAATAAAGTTCATATTTTTAATACAAAATAAACTTTTAATATAATTTACGAACTAAAAGTTTTTATTTTTAACCTCATGGATAAACTATTCGCAACCACACTTAGACTGCTTAGGGCCATGGCAGCGCCTGCAACCATAGGATTCAACAAAAATCCCGTAAAAGGATAGAGAATCCCTGCTGCTATAGGTATGCTTACAACATTATAAATAAAGGCCCAGAACAAATTCTGTTTTATTGTACGCAGGGTTATTCCGGACAATCTTATCGTATCTGCAATTTTTCTAAGATCGGACGAAACCATAGTCACCATTGCCGTTTCCATAGCGATATCCGTTCCGCTTCCCATGGCAATGCTGAGATCTGCCGCTGCCAACGCAGCACTATCGTTTATACCGTCCCCTATCACAGCAACTTTATGTCCCTCCTCCTGTCATTTTTTAACAAAATCTATCTTATCGGAAGGAAGCGCATTTGCCCGGTAGCCGTCGACATTTATTTTTTCTGCTACGTTTCCCGCCGCTCCCTGGTTATCCCCCGTAACCATAAATATTTTCATTCCCATAGATTTGAGTTTATTTACTGCGTCAGGAACATTCTCTCGTAGAACATCCTCGATAGTAGCTACAGCCAGAACCCTTCCCATGGTCGCAAACCATATATTAGTTTTATCATCCGGTATTTCTTCTGTTGCCGATAAATTTAACTCCAAAGATATCCCGTTTTTTTCCATTAGCTTCCGATTGCCCGCATAATACCGCACCCCGTTGACCACTGCCGTTATTCCTCCTGCTATATTACGAAAGTCCGTTATCGGTTCCATTTCTTTATATCCTAAATATTTAACAACCGCCCCGGCTAAAGGATGTTCAGAAAATTTTTCCATAGAAGAAAAAATTCTTTTAAAATATTCGTCATCCTGATACCATATAATCTGCCTGACATCCGGTTTGCCTTCGGTCACTGTACCTGTTTTATCCAATACAACGGCTGTTATTTTTACTGCATTCTCGAGAGTGGCCACATTTTTAATCAATATTCCTTTTTCCGCACCGATCCCTACACCCATTGTTATAGCAGTAGGCATCGCAAGTCCCAATGCACACGGACAGGCTATTACCAGAACGGTAACCATAGACAATATACCATAGGTAAGACCATCCACCGGGTCGGATATCAGCCATATTATAAAAGTAATAAGCGATATTCCGATTATCACAGGTACGAAAATACCAGCTAACTTATCGGTCAATTTCCGCAAAGGAGGTTTGCTTCCCTGCGCATCACACACCATAGCTATTATACCGGACAAAACCGTATCGATACCGACCTTTTCCACTTTCATACTGAATGTGCCATTCTGATTGACCGTACCTGCAAGCACCTTGCTTCCTTATATTTTTATATTCAGGAACTGGTTCTCCGGTGAACATGCTTTCATCCACATAGGCGCCGCCATCGATTAACATGCCATCAGCAGGAATCTTTTCCCCGGCACGAACAAAGATATTATCGCCTTCGTTCAATTTAATAACTTTTACAAAATTTTGTAAAAGATTTTCATAATTTTATGATTTCTGGATTCTCTCCAATGCAGCCGACATGTCGGGAGGTTGACAGCCAGTTTCCCATTCATCCAGCTCTACGAATCCAGCTTCCGGATAATAACATGAAAGATATTTTTTCAGACTTTCAGCGCTGGCATCAGTTATCTCCGGATTTGTCCGGATGTATTTATTATAGATTAAGCCCGTCACTTTAATATTACGGTTACGGCAAACTTCCAGCGTCATCAAGGTGTGGTTTATACTTCCGAGTTTCGCGCTGGCAACGATTATTACCGGATAAGAAGTGCGGACAAGATAATCCGCAACGGTAACAGATTCATTAAGCGGAACCATTATTCCTCCCACTCCTTCCACTAAAACGACATCATATTTCCCGGAAAGAAAATTCGTCGCATCTATAATCTCATTAACATTTATTTCTTTTCCTTCAAGGGAAGCTGAAAAATCCGGTGAGGCGGGAAAGGAAAAAATATACGGACAGGTCAAACCCTGTACGTCCTCCGGCAAGAGTCCAATACCCATAATATTTCTATGGGTGGCGATATCTTCCGAGATACCTACACATCCCGTCTGTGCCATTTTCTGGGTGATAACATTTATACCTTTATTTTTCAAATAAAGGGCCATAACTCCTGTGGATATACTTTTCCCGGCATCCGTATCGATTCCCGTAATGAAATATATTTTTTCCATATGGTGAACGTTATTTTTTACATATGGCATATATCACATGCCATGTTAATTCGATTTTTCCATTAACGGAATAATTACGGCTATATTCGCGTTCAAATTTTTCCAACCGACTCTTCGTCCATTTAAAATCACCCGTAGCAGTGACCCCTGTCCGCTGTAAATGCCTTAGAACATCAAACGGAGCATCGAAGGTTTGTGAAATGATATCTTCGGATAATTCGACATTTCTAAAATTTCTTTTAAGAATCTCGTTCAATTCATCAGCCTCGAAGTAATTCAGGCCCATCCCCGTCAATTCCTTAATCTGACATAGATTATTTGTTCCGAAGGTATTGAAGGCAAAGATTCCGTCATTCGGCAATACCTTTGAGACCCGGGCTGAAAATTCCACGAAATCATCGAACCATTGTACGACTGAAGCGGCGAGCAAAGAATCTATATCTTCCGGAATGTCGATATTCTCAGCATCTCCATTCACGCATTTGACATTAATGCCGGAATCGAGTCGCCTGATCTTCTCAGAAACTATATCCATGGCTTCGGGGACAAGATCGTTAATGAAAAAATTTTTAAAAGATTGTTTTTTAAGAATTTCCGTGGTGAGAAATCCCGTACCGCATCCGATCTCGAAAATGTTTCCATGACATACTGAATAAGCCTCAGCAAATTTATCCGAAAGATTTTTCGCAATCATACGCTGTATCTCGGCAATCCTGTCATAATAAGGCAAAGACCGCTGAAACCGTTTCTTTACAAGTTCTTTGTCAATATTACCACCCGTTGGCAACATCTTCCCATCGTTCTATAAGGTGAAAAGGATAATGCGGAGCTTTTATAAGATTGATCCGGCATTTTTTCTCCCAATATTTCCTCAGATTACCTACCGGAAAAATTTTATCATTTTCCGAAACTACGGCCATATCCCATTTTATATGTCCGTCGCCGCATTTATCATTATAAATTTTATAAAGCTGCTCCCGCAAATTATCTATATCTCTGGTTTCCGGCAGGGCGTCGGACATTTTTTTATGCAGTTCGGCACCACCGAAGGTTCTGCGGTAAAACTTATCCAGACTATCCGCATCAAGTCCGTCGTGGGTCGCCCAGGCAATTTTTGACGGAATTCCATAGTCATCGTGAACCGGATAAGGAGTCCCGTTTATAGCCACTGCGCCATCTATATAAAGTTTTTCTTTCGCAGCTATCGCCTCCGCCGCCCAAACTCCCATAGACCATGCAACAAGCAATACTGTCCGGTAACTTCTCCAACTATCGATATCGTCAGTACTCAGGTCGGTATAATCGTAACAGGTACAGACATCCCAGCCTTCGTATGAAAGATGCTCCGTAGCTTTATAGTCCATTCCCCATCCGCTGAAAAAAATTATCAGTTTGTCGTTGTCATTCAGGTTCCAAATCGTTTGCATGCGCTTAAAAAATCTTCAATGTTTTTATCTGTTACTGCCGCCGTGAGAGATATCCTCAACCGTTCTCCACCGACGGGTACGGTAGGCGGTCTTATCGGAAGTACGAAAAATCCGCGACTGCAAAGATAATCGGAAAAACGGACACATTTATCATTATTCCTCAATATAATAGGAATTATACTGGATTCCCCGCACGTTTCGAATCCCGCTTCACGTAATCCGTTTCTCAATCTATCGGAAATATTTTTCAAATGTACCCTGCGGTCATTCATTTCCGCAATCCTGTCGAATACGAATTCCGTCCAATTTACCGATACAGGCGGAAGAGCCGTCGAAAATATAAGGGGCCGCATTTTATTTATCAGAAAATCTTTCATAGTTCCGGACAATATTACGAAAGCACCTTGTGAAGCATACGCCTTACCGAAGGTTCCAACCATAAAATCCACCTCTTTCAACACATCTTTTTCCGCACAAAGACCTAACCCTTTTCCCGATATCACACCCACGGCATGTGCTTCATCCACATACAGGCAGGCGTCATATTTTTTCTTAATTTCGACCAGTTTATCCAAATCACAAAGGTCCCCGTCCATGCTGAATACGGATTCCGTAACGATAAAAACCCTGTCGTAATTTTTACGATTCTTTTCCAACATGGATTCGAGACTCTTCATATCGTTATGTCTGTATCTTAAAAATTGTGCGGATGAAAGTTTTACTCCGTCGATAATACTTGCGTGTACCAGTTTATCCGCCAGAATAAGATCTTTAGGCCCAGATACGGCTGGAAGTATTCCTATATTGGCATGGCATCCGCTTACCAGAACCAATGCTTCTTCGGAACCATAGGCAGCTGCAAGCTTGCATTCAAGAAACCGGTAGGCCTGGTGATTGCCCGTAAGCAACCGGGAAGAACAAGTTCCCCCACCGAATACTCCTTTTTCGGTTTCCCGATTCATAAACTCTCTCCAAAGTTCGATATTTGAACTCAATCCCAAATAATCATTTGAGGAGAGATTAATCATACGGCGCCCGTTATATTCTATATAAGAACCATCATGCTTCACATCCCTAAAATACCGCAGATTACCGGATTCTTTCAAATCATAGAGAATCTTTTCATACCTATCCATAGTATTCATGTATAACTTTTAGAATCCCAGTCGTCAATTTAGTTAACTGATCCGATTCGATAATATACGGAGGCATTATATAAATATTTTTACCAAAGGGCCTTACCCATATTCCTTCTTTTACGAACATCGACTGTATTTTTCCCACATCTACAGGTTTACGAGTCTCAATCACTCCGATAGCACCCAAGGTTCTCACATCCGATACTTCTTTATGATTACGGGCATCCTCCAATTCATCCGACATCTGCTGTTCTATTCTTCTGATGAATTCTCTCCATGGAGACGCTGTCAGCAGATCCACTGAAGCGCAGGGCACTGCACAAGCCAACGGATTTCCCATGAAGGTCGGACCATGCATAAAAACTCCAGCGACTCCCCCGGATATGGTTTGTGCTACTTTCTCAGTTGCCAGCGTCGCGGCAAATGACATATACCCCCCCCGGTAAGAGCCTTACCGATCGTCATAATATCCGGAACAACTTCTGTATGATATGTCGCGAACATTTCACCGGTTCTTCCGAATCCTGTGGCGATTTCGTCAAAAATCAACAGAGCATCATGTTCTCTGCATAACTTCGAGAGTTCATTTAAATACTGAGGATGATAAAACCACATTCCACCTGCACCCTGAACCACCGGTTCAATTATTACAGCAGCAATTTCATTATTGTTCCGCTCCAATATCCGCCGCATAGATTCAATATCTTCCGGATCCCATTCAGAACCGAACCTCGTTCTCGGCTGTTCCGCAAAAAACTGTGGAGATAAAGCGTTCCCGAAAATACCGTGCATACCGGTAACAGGGTCGCATACAGACATTGCCTTCCACGTATTGCCGTGGTAGCCGCTTTTTACAGTGGCAAATTTGGTTTTAGTAATCCGACCAAAAGACTGCCAGTATTGCACAGCCATTTTCAAAGCAATTTCTACAGATACTGATCCGGAATCGCAATAAAAAATACGAGATAATCCGTGAGGCGCAATGTCCAATAATTTTTCAGCCAGTAGAACGGCAGGTCTATGCGTGAACCCTCCGAACATGACATGAGACATCTCTTTAACCTGTTCAGTTACGGCATCATTAAGAACCGGATTATTATAGCCATGTATACACGCCCACCACGACGATGTTCCGTCTATAAGACGAGTCCCGTCCTCCAGTTCGATAGTTACACCCTGGGCCCGTTTAACCGGATATACAGGAATAGGATCGACAGCAGAAGTATAAGGATGCCATAAATGACTCCTGTCTGTTTCCAGCAACATTTGTATATGTTCCTTTTTCAGCATTCAAATCCCATTTCACGTAAATGCGCAATATCCTCGTCCATGCCCACTCCGACAGTCGTAAGCAGATCACCCACCAACGCTCCGTTTATTCCAGCTTTAAGAGCCTTATCCTGAATATGAAGTATTTTCGTCCGTCCCCCCCCCCGCGAACCGAATAAGCGCACGCGGATTAATCAAACGAAACAATGCTATAGTTGTAAGTATTTCCTCATCGGACAAAGGTTCTGCATTTTCCAGTTTCGTACCCTGTATCGGATTAAGTATATTAATAGGTATGGAGTCCACCCTGAGCTCCCTCAACGCGATAGCCATTTCTATTCGCTGTTCCATAGTTTCACCCATCCCGATTATGCCACCCGAACATATTTTCATACCTATTTCCCGGGCCCACTCAATAGTTCTCACTTTTTCTTCAATCGTATGGGTGGTGCATACTTTTGAGAAATATGAAGGCGCAGTTTCTATGTTACAATGATAGTTTATTACTCCGTTATCATAAAGTTTCTGTAATTGTTCTTTGGTAAGCAGCCCCATAGAGGCGCATAACTCATGCCGTCCTTTTTTATTCAAAACAGCATAAATTTCGCACAAACTATTAAGATTTTTATCGGTAATGGTTCTTCCGCTTGTAACCAGCGAAAACTTTTTCACTCCTGCATCCCTGTTGATCTGTGCCTGATCCAGAGCATTTTTTCGCTCGATAAGATCATAAATTTCAATATCCGTAGAATGATGTGCCGATTGTGAACACCATTTACAGTCCTCGCTGCATTTACCGCTCCGGGCATTGACAATCGTACAAAGATCCATTCGGTTTTTATGGAAATGAATTCTTACACGATCAGCAGCGGCATAAAGTTCCTCCTTATTACTAACCTGCGCCAATCGAAGACCTTCCTCATAACTAACAGTACTGCCATGCAGCACCTTTTGTTCAATTTCTGAAATTAAGTTCATATTT
>Ga0192240_10033_pt1 | contig 80873 bp, 88 predicted proteins | sample Koala_Koa27_H3_FD_131237 | JGI IMG/M metagenome (GOLD analysis project Ga0192240, IMG submission 131237) | Enriched cells from koala feces incubated with labeled cellulose particles, San Francisco Zoo, California, United States - Koala_Koa2-7_H3 ...
TCAAAACAGAAGTTATGAAAAGAGTAGTTACAACAATTTTAGCAACGGCAGCGGTTTTAGTGGGGTCATCAGTGAGTGCGCAGGATAAAGCGGAAATCACGGCAGGAGCGGATCTCGTAAGTTCTTATGTTTGGAGGGGCGTTTATCAGACAGGCATCAGTATCCAGCCGGAATTAGGCATCGCGTACAAAGGATTGTCTTTCGGGGCGTGGGGTTCCACCGATGTCAGGGATTTTAAAGAGTTCGATCTTTCATTGGGCTATGAAACAGCAGGCTTCTCGATAGGAGTTACCGATTACTGGTGGGACGGACAGGGAGCGAAATACGGCGACTATAAGGACGGTCACCACTTCGAAGGAACCGTCGGATATACGTTCGGTGAAAAGTTTCCGTTGTCGGTATCATGGAGCACGATGTTCGCAGGAGGCGATAAAGACAAGGATGGAGACAGGGCGTACTCCACGTACATCGAAATTTCTTACCCGTTCTCATTCAAAAGTGTAGATTTCGAAGTTGCGGTAGGCGCCGCGCCATGGGAGTCCATAACATATCTCCCTACGGACAATAAAGGGTTTCAGGTATGTAATATAGCTCTTACTGCGTCGAGAGAAATTCCTATCACAGACAGATATGCACTTCCGGTATTCGTTGGATTCTCGCTCAACCCGGCAATGAACGATGTGAACTTAGTGTTCGGGGTGTCATTCTAAGTAAATAAGTTAATCAACGTATTGTAGTCGGTTTTATCCACGCCTTAAGGTATGGACGGGGACTCGTACGGTCAAATTCTAAGGAAAAATGAAAAAGATAGAAGCAATAATACGTAAAACTAAATTCGAAGAGGTTAAAGAGGCCCTTCTCGAAGCGGACATCGAATGGTTCTCTTACACTGAAGTAAGGGGTGTAGGCAAGGCTCGTCAGGACAGGATCTATCGTGGGGTTCTTTACGGAACGGATGTGATCGAAAGACTCATGCTTACTATTGTCGTGAGGAACCAGAACGCGGAGAAGACTGTTAAGGCGATACTCTCTTCGGCACGTACCGGAGAAGTTGGTGACGGGCGGATATTCGTCTCGGATGTGATCGATTCTTTCAGCATCAGGACAGGCGACAGCGGAGAAACCACTCTCTTTACGACGGACGCGAAATAATTAATCAGTGTTAGTTTTAAGTAAAAAAGAAAAAAATGGAAGAAATTATAATGACAGCAGATATGGCCGCCGCCGGTTCGGTGGTCGACAGGGTAGCGGAGATGGCCGCGTCGATAGATACGGTTTGGGTTCTGTTAGGAGCGATGTTAGTGTTTCTGATGCAGTTGGGATTCTCTTTGGTGGAATCCGGATTTGCGCGGACCAAGAATACGGCCAACATCCTTATGAAGAACCTTATAGATATCTCCACGGGTTCTATTTTGTACTGGCTCATCGGATTCGGAATTATGTTCGGTACTTCGATCAGCGGATTTTTTGGAACACCGAAACTCGGGAGTTACGGATGGTGGGACGGAGACATTCCCCCGGCGGCGTTCCTGGTCTTCCAGACGATGTTCTGTGCAACGGCTGCTACTATAGTTTCCGGTGCTGTAGCTGAGCGGACTAAGTTTCATGCCTACTTAATCTACTGTATCTTTATCAGTGCCATAATCTATCCGATATCAGGTCACTGGACATGGGGTGACGGTTGGTTGGCAGAGTTGGGATTCCATGACTTTGCAGGTAGCACCGTTGTACACTCCGTCGGAGGATGGATCGCATTTGTAGGTGCGGCTATCGTAGGTCCGCGTATCGGTAAATACCGCAACGGCAAAACTTACGCGATCCCCGGACACAGCCTTACGGTAGCGACTATGGGGGTATTCCTTCTCTGGCTTGGATGGTTCGGATTCAACCCCGGCAGTCAGTTGGCAGCATCCACAGGCGAAGACGCGATAGCGATATCTACAGTGTTCCTTACAACGAACATAGCTGCAGCCGCAGGCGGTTTGTCTGCCTTGATTATAGCTTGGATAAAATACGGTAAGCCTACACTCAGTTTAAGCCTCAATGGTGTGCTCGCCGGATTGGTGGGAATAACAGCAGGTACGGACGTAGTATCTCCGGTAGGAGCGTTATGTATAGGTCTGATAAGCGGTTTTGTAATGGTGTTCGCAGTGTCGTTCATTGATAAGAAACTCAAAGTGGATGATCCTGTAGGTGCGATTGCGGTACATGGAGTATGCGGTACATTGGGTACGATCCTCGTCGGATTCTTCGCTCTCGAGGGTGGACTTCTATACGGAGGCGGCGCTTCGATGCTTGGGATACAGACTCTCGGTGCGGTTGTAACAGCGGTATGGGCATTAGTTATTGGTTATATAATGTTCAAACTCATCGACAAAACTATCGGAATGCGTGTGCCGAAACGTATCGAAGAAGAAGGTCTCGATATTTACGAACACGGAGAGACAGCTTACAACTCATAGGAGTTTAATATAAGTAGTTTAAAGTTAGTTAAGTTTTAGTTAGTAGTCAGGTAAAGAACGGCAGGCAGAAATAATGTCTGCCTGCCGCGAAGACCGGAGAAAAAGTAAAAGGCATAAACAATTTGAATATTATTAATCATGAAATTATATATCCCAAAACAGTACAAGGCCAAGTTAAGTCCGGAAATGATGGACCAGGCCATTAAACTATTGAAAGATTCTTTCCAGGGCGCTTTGTCGCAGACCCTAAACCTCAGAAGAGTGACGGCTCCATTGTTCGTACTTTCGGGAACGGGTATAAACGACGACCTTAACGGTGTCGAAAGGGCAGTGAAGTTCCCTATCAAAGATATGGGTGACAAACAGGTAGAAATAGTCCATTCCCTCGCGAAGTGGAAAAGGATGAAACTCGGTGAGTATGGGATCGCGCCGGGATATGGACTCTACACTGATATGAACGCTATCCGCGCGGACGAGGAACTTACTAACATTCATTCGGTTTACGTGGACCAGTGGGATTGGGAGAGAACGATTACCGCAGAAGACAGAAACATCGACTTCCTTAAAAAAATCGTAAAGGATATATATAGTGTAATCAAATTCCAGGAACAGGAAGTATATGAATGCTTCCCGCACATCACCCCGATTCTTCCGGAAGAAATTACCTTCGTTCATGCGGAGGACCTTGCAAGGGAATTCCCTGAACTTACTCCGCTCGAGAGGGAGAGCGAAATGGCTAAAAAATACGGAGCGATCTTCGTGATCGGGATCGGACACGAACTCTCCACAGGCAAGAAGCACGACGGAAGGGCGCCTGATTATGACGACTGGAGTACGGAAACAGCTAAGGGGTATTACGGACTCAACGGCGATATAGTTTTATGGAACCCGATCCTCGAGAGGGCATACGAAGTATCGAGCATGGGGATAAGGGTGGATAAAACGGCTCTTCTCAAACAACTCGATCTCGAAGGGTGTCCCGAACGCAAAGAACTGACGTTCCATAAAGCGTTGCTCGAAGACAGGATACCATTGTCGATAGGAGGCGGAATAGGACAGTCGCGCATCTGTATGTTCTTATTGAGATGCGCCCATATAGGGGAAGTTCAGGTGAGTATCTGGCCGGAGGAGATGATAGAGGAGTGTGCTAAAAACGGTATTTACCTAAAATAAACCCTTACGAAGATTATCAAACAAATAAAAATACTTAATTCACAAAACCATGTCAACGTTAAGATTTAAAGTAGTTGAAGAGGCTATCAAAAGGAAGGCCCTGGATGTGAAGGCTCCGAGTGAGTGTCCGTCCGAATACTTCGGTATGTATGTGTTTAATGACGCAACGATGAAGAAATATCTTTCGTCCAAGACATACAACGCGTTAACAGACACCATGAATAACGGAACCCCGCTGGCACGTGAACTTGCGGACAGTATTGCTGCAGGCATGAAGCAATGGGCCACCAATATGGGTGCCACACATTATACCCACTGGTTCCAGCCGTTGACAGGCGGAACAGCGGAGAAACACGATGCATTCGTCGAGCACGACGGAAGGGGAGGCATGATCGAGGAATTTTCAGGCAAGCTTCTTATACAGCAGGAACCGGACGCCTCTTCGTTCCCCAGCGGCGGAATACGCAATACGTTCGAGGCGCGCGGTTACAGTGCATGGGATCCGACTTCGCCGGCGTTCATCGTGGACACCACGCTTTGTATACCGACTATATTTATCTCATATACCGGCGAATCGCTAGATTACAAAGTTCCTTTGCTGAAATCCATTTCAGCGATAAGCAAGGCTGCTGCGGACGTATGCAAATACTTCGACGAAAATGTAACTAAAGTAATATCATATCTCGGCTGGGAGCAGGAATATTTTCTTGTAGACGAGGGGTTGTGGGCGGCTCGTCCCGACCTCATGCTCACCGGCCGTACTTTAATGGGGCACGAGAGCGCTAAGAATCAGCAGTTGGAGGATCACTATTTCGGAGCGATTCCTTCGAGGGTGATGTCATTTATGAAGGACCTCGAATACGAGTGTTACAAATTAGGCATTCCGGTTAAAACGCGCCATAACGAGGTTGCGCCTAACCAGTTCGAACTGGCTCCGATCTACGAAGAGTGCAACCTTGCGAACGACCATAACTTATTGTTGATGATTATCATCCGCAAGATCGCGCACAAACACTGCTTCCGTGTGCTTCTGCACGAGAAACCGTTCAAAGGCGTCAATGGATCGGGTAAACATAACAACTGGTCTCTCGGAACCGACACGGGGGTAAACCTTCTGTCGCCGGGTAAAACACAGGCAGAGAACCTTCAGTTCGTGACGTTCCTTGTAAACATTATGATGGCCGTATACAAACGTAACGGATTACTGAAGGCAAGCATATCGAGTGCGACAAACGCCCACCGTTTAGGTGCGAACGAAGCTCCCCCGGCGATAATTTCCACGTTCCTCGGACAGCAGTTAAGCGCGATCCTCGACAAAATCGAGGTAAGCGAGGCGAGCGATGCGATAAAAGTCAATGGTAAATCGGAATTCAGGCTGGACGGTATCGCTCATATTCCGGAACTCCTTCTCGACAACACAGATCGTAACCGTACTTCACCGTTCGCGTTCACAGGCAACCGCTTCGAGTTCCGTGCGGTAGGTTCTTCAGCGAACTGTGCGAGCGCGATGCTTACGCTTAACACTGCGGTGGCGGCACAGTTAAAAGAGTTCAAGGCGGAAGTCGATGGATTGATTGAAGGTGGAAAATCCAAAGAGGAAGCTATCTTTGCAATAATTAAGAAATATATAAAAGAATGTAAGGTCATCCACTTCGATGGAAACGGATACAGCGAAGAGTGGAAGGAAGAGGCTGCGAAGCGCGGACTCGACTGTGAAACATCGGTTCCTTTGATCTTCGATGCGTTCATGGCAAAGGATACGGTCGATATGTTCGCTTCCACAGGTGTCATGACGGATGTCGAACTACACGCCCGTGCGGAAGTTAATTGGGAGATGTATACTAAAAAAATACAGATTGAAGCGCGTGTACTGGGCGATCTTGCATTGAACCACATAATTCCGGTGGCATCGCGCTACGAGAGCATGCTATTGGACAAATTATACAAACTGAACACACTCATAGCCTACGATAAGATGAAGGATTACGCGAAGGAAGATATGGTCGTTATCGAAAAAATTTCGAAACACATATCCGAGATCCGCAGCAACGTGGAGGAGATGATAGAAGCGAGAAAAGTGGCGAACAAGATCGAGGACGAGAGGGAAAAAGCTATCGCTTATTACGATAACGTAGCGTCTTATTTCGATAAGATACGTTACCATATCGATAAGTTGGAGCTTATCGTAGACGATGAGATGTGGGTGCTTCCTAAATACAGGGAACTATTGTTCATCAGATAAAGACACTTTTAATACTATAAACAGCGGATTAGCCGGGTGCGGAGAGAATAATTTGTGTTGGTGGATGAGGTTAGACTCTCCGTATCGGATAAACCGTAACAGAAAAACAAAGGCATAACAGGAATGAAGAAAACAATATTACCTCAGGCTCAGGGACTGTACAGCCCTGAATACGAGCACGATGGTTGCGGTGTGGGACTCGTTTTGAACATCAACGGGGATAAATACCACGACATAGTCGAGAACGGACTTCAGGTCCTCGAACATATGGCTCACCGCGGAGCGGAAGGTGCGGATAGCAAAACCGGCGACGGAGCCGGAATAATGGTTCAGATACCTCACGAATTTATTCTGCTTCAGGGTATTCCGGTACCGGAAAAAGGAAAATACGGAGTTGGTATGCTATTCCTTCCTAAAGACAGGGACGATCAGACACAGTGTCTCGACATTGTGAATACGGAGATTTCCAGGGAGGGACTCTCCCTTCTGCACGTAAGGAACGTACCTGTTAAAAGCGATATTCTCGGTAAAGACGCCCTCAGTGTGGAACCGGATATTAAACAGATATTCGTCACCGGATGCGAGGACCGTGAACAGTTCGAAAGCAAACTATACATTTTAGGTAAAAAAATAGAAAAAGCGATCAACGCTTCTTCGGTTAAAGATAAAAAAGCGTTCTATATAGTGAGCCTATCCGCAAGAACCCTCATATATAAAGGGATGCTTACTTCACTTCAGCTGAGGCACTACTATCCGGACCTGATGAATCCTTATTTTACCAGCGGTCTGGCATTGGTTCATTCACGGTTCAGTACGAATACGTTCCCTACATGGGACCTTGCGCAGCCGTTCCGTTTGGTAGGGCACAACGGTGAGATAAACACTATACGCGGCAACCGTTCATGGATGCAGACGAGAGAAACGCTTCTTCATCCTGCGAATCTGGGCGGAAGTGTTGAGGCTATATCTCCGGTAGTACAGGACGGAATGAGCGACAGTGCGTCGTTCGACAACGTGCTTGAGTTCTTCGTGAAATCAGGTCTCAGCCTGCCTCACGCGCTTGCGATGATGGTTCCGGAGAGCTACAACGATAAAAATCCGATCTCCGAAGATCTCAGGAGCTTCTACGAATACCACAGTATATGGATGGAACCGTGGGATGGTCCCGCGACCATTATGTTCTCGGACGGACGTTATGCAGGAGGGCTCCTCGACAGGAACGGACTGCGCCCTGCCAGATACCTTATCACCAAAAACGATATGATGGTTGTGGCGTCCGAGACAGGGGTGTTGGACTTCGACGCATCGGAAATAAAAGAAAAAGGCCGTCTGCGTCCCGGTAAAATTCTTATGGTCGATACCGAGACGGGAGAGGTAAAATACGATGCGGAACTCAAGGAACAGCTTGCGGGCGCACATCCTTATAAGGAGTGGCTCGAAAAGAACCGCGTGATCCTCAGCCAGATTAAATCCGGTAGACACGTTAAACACGACGTGGAGAACTATGAAAATTTACTCCGTGCGTTCGGATACAATAAAGAGGATGTCGAAAAAATAATCAAGCCTATGGGACTCAACGGACAGGAACCTATAGCGTCCATGGGTAACGACACCCCGCTTGCAGTATTGTCCGATAAACCCCAGAGGTTCTTCAACTACTTCAGACAGCAGTTCGCGCAGGTTACCAATCCTCCGATCGATCCGATCAGGGAAGAATTGGTCATGTCGCTGTCGAGTCATATAGGTGCAATTACCAGCAATATTCTCGATCCGTCGCCGGAATTGTGCAAGGTGGTTAAACTGCCCAGCCCGATCATTACGAATACGGAACTCGATATACTTAATAACTTGAGATACAAAGGATTCAAAACGGCGACCGTTCCAATGCTTTTCGAAGCGGAGAAGGGAAATAAAGGACTGGAATCCGCACTCGCAGAACTGTGCGCTAAGGCGGAAGAGGCCGTCGATAAGGAGGTTAATTACGTGATACTCAGTGATAGGGGGGTTAACAATAAGATGGCTCCGATACCGTCTCTTATGGTGTTGTCTGCCGTACACCATCACCTGATCGCGAGAAAAAAACGTTCACAGATAGCTATTATCGTGGAGAGCGGGGAAGTCAGCGAGGTTATGCACGTAGCATTGCTCGTCGGATTCGGAGCTAGCGCGGTTAACCCTTATATGGCGTTTGCAGTGCTTAACGATCAGATTAAAAGTGGCGAACTGCGTCTCGATTACGAAACTGCGGAGAAACATTATATAAAAGCGATAAACAAAGGTATACTGAAAGTTATGTCAAAAATGGGTATATCCACTATCAGAAGCTATCGCGGAGCTAAACTGTTCGAGCCCATCGGACTTTCTAAAGAACTTCTCGATAAATATATGGGTGGCGGAATATCCAAGATCAACGGACTCGATCTCGAAGATATAGCTAATGACATACTAAAATCCCACGCTAAAGGATTCGGTGAATTCACCGTCGAAACAAATCTCGAGAACTTCGGAAACTATGCATACCGCAGGGATGGGGAGAAACATGCCTGGAACCCTGAAACAATCTCTAAACTTCAAGTTGCCACACGTCTCGGAAGCTACAAGAAATTCAAAGAATACAGCGCAACTGTAGAGAATAAACCGAACCCGATGTTCCTACGCGATCTTATGGAGTTCAGAAGCGACAGGAAACCTATAGACATATCGAAGGTCGAACCGGCATCGGAAATTACTAAAAGGTTCGTTACCGGAGCGATGTCCTTCGGATCGATAAGTGCCGAGGCGCATACCGCAATGGCGATAGCGATGAACATTATCGGAGGTAAGAGCAACACCGGCGAAGGCGGGGAGGACCCTGCGAGGTTCATTCCCAAAGAGGACGGAACTTCAGAGAGGAGCGCGATCAAACAGGTAGCTTCGGGACGGTTCGGTGTTACTACGGAATATCTCGTGAATGCCGATGAAATACAGATAAAAGTAGCCCAAGGGGCTAAACCCGGCGAGGGCGGACAGCTTCCTGGATTCAAGGTGGATAAAATGATTGCCAAAACAAGGCATTCCATTCCAGGAATCTCGCTTATATCGCCGCCGCCGCACCATGATATTTACTCCATCGAGGATCTGGCACAGTTGATATTCGACCTTAAGAACGTCAATCCGCAGGCACGAATAAGCGTGAAACTCGTTGCGGAGAGCGGAGTGGGAACCATCGCTGCCGGAGTGGCCAAAGCCAAAGCGGACATGATACTTATAAGTGGAAGCGAGGGAGGTACCGGAGCGAGCCCGGCAAGTTCAATCAAGCATGCAGGTATGCCGCCGGAGATCGGATTGTCCGAGATACAGCAGACGTTGGTTATCAACAATCTGCGCGGCAAAGTTACCTTACAGGTCGATGGGCAGCTTAAAACGGGACGCGACATAGTCGTCGGAGCTTTACTGGGTGCGGAAGAATACGGCTTCGCTACCAGCGCGCTGATAGTGCTGGGATGTGTGATGATGCGTAAGTGCCACCTGAACACTTGCCCTGTCGGTGTTGCGACGCAGGACGAAAATCTGCGTAAAAGATTTATCGGGCGCTACGAATATCTTGTCAACTTTTTCAACTTTTTAGCGGAAGAGGTGCGCGAGTACCTTGCGGAGATGGGATATGAAAAACTTGACGATATAGTAGGGCGCGCCGATCTTCTGGCAGCCAAACCGGAACCGAAGGGAACGAAACTATCTAAAGTCGATCTATCCAAAGTTTTGTATGTTCCTGCCCAGGAGCAAACAAACGCTATACGCAAGGTAATGGAACAGGATCACAAATTGGGTGAGATACGCGACCAGTCGCTGATCGAAGTATCCGCACCTGCGATAGAATCCAAAATGGCTATTTATCTGAACATGCCTATAAAAAATACCGATCGTTCCGTAGGCGCGATGCTGTCAGGGGAGATCACTAAAATATACGGCAGCGAAGGATTACCGGAAGATACCATACACGTTACGTTCAAGGGTTCCGCAGGCCAGAGCTTCGGAGCGTTCCTGTGCAACGGTGTGACATTCAGGCTCGAAGGCGATGCGAACGACTATCTCGGCAAAGGTTTGTCCGGCGGTAAGATAATGGTTGTTCCTCCGAAGGGCTCGACATTCGCCGCCGAAGAGAATATAATTGCAGGAAATACCCTTCTGTACGGTGCTACTACCGGAGAGGTGTATATAAACGGTAGGGTAGGAGAACGATTCTGCGTGAGGAACAGCGGTGCTACTGCCGTAGTCGAAGGAGTTGGCGACCATGGATGCGAGTACATGACAGGCGGACGGACGGTGATTCTCGGACCTACCGGAAGGAACTTTGCCGCAGGGATGAGCGGAGGTATAGCCTACGTGTGGAACCCGGACGATAACTTCGACTTCTTCTGCAACATGGAGATGGTGGAGCTTACCCTTCTCGAGGATACTGCCGACCGGAAGGAACTGTACGGTTACATCGAGAAACATCACCGTTATACCGGAAGCGCAGTAGCTGCCAAAATGCTTAAAAACTGGGAAGTATATGCCGAGCAGTTCATAAAGGTCATGCCTATCGAATACAAAAAAGTTCTGCATGACGAGCGAATGGAGGCTCTTAACCGCAAGATAGCGGAAGTCGAAAGGGATTATTAATTATTGTAAAATTTAATTGGCGATCTTAACGTTTTACTTTAACACACCGCAAAAATGGGAAATCCTAAAGCATTTTTAACCATAGATAGAAAAGAGGCAGGGTACCGTCCTGTCAATGAAAGAATATACGATTACGGGGAAGTAGAGCAAACCCTGAATATAGAGGACCGTAAGCTCCAGGCATCGCGCTGTATGGATTGCGGAGTGCCGTTCTGCCACTGGGCTTGTCCTCTCGGCAATAAACAGCCGGAATGGCAGGACCTTATTTACAAGGGCAGCTGGAAGGAGGCGTACAAAGTACTCAACGAGACCTGCGACTTCCCGGAGTTTACAGGCCGCATCTGTCCCGCATTGTGCGAGAAATCCTGCGTGCTTAAAATGTCCGGGCAGGCAGTTACCTGTCGTGAGAACGAGGCGGCGATTGTAGAACGAGCATTTGCAGAAGGTTATATTACAGCGAATCCGCCTGCTCGAAGAACCGGGAAAAAAGTTGCAGTCATCGGATCAGGTCCCGCGGGACTTGCATGTGCTAACCAGCTTAATAAGAGGGGGCACAATGTGACTGTATTTGAAAAGGATGAATATATCGGAGGCCTATTAAGGCTCGGTATTCCTGATTTTAAACTCAATAAAAAAGTTATCGACCGCAGGCTGAGTCTGTTGGAGGAAGAGGGAATCGAGTTCAAACCGTCTGTTAATGTAGGTAATGACGTTAAAATGGAAGACTTGTTAAAGGATTACGATGCGGTTTGTATAACTATCGGAGCAGGGGTGCCGAGAGATGCGAATGTAGAAGGACGCGACCTTAAAGGAATTCATTTCGCACTCGATCTGCTGAAACAGCAGAACCGCATCAATGCCGGACAGGTAGTTCCTTTGGACGAACTTATATCCGCTAAAGGTAAGCACGTTCTCGTTATAGGAGGCGGAGATACCGGGTCGGATTGTGTAGGAACGTCCGTAAGGCAGGGTGCTGAGAAAATCACACAGATCGAGATCATGCCTAAACCGCCGGTGGACCACAACCCTGACACTCCCTGGCCGATGTACCCTAACGTGCTTAAAACTTCGTCTTCGCATGAAGAGGGATGCGACAGGTTCTGGAACCTTAATACTACAAAGTTCATAGGAGAAGACGGTAAGGTTACAGGAGTGGAAGTCGAAGAGGTCGAATGGGTAAAAGAAGAGGACGGAAGGATGAATCTTAAAAATACCGGAAACAAACGTGTTATCAAAGCCGATCTGGTACTGCTCGCGATGGGATTTGTTCATCCGGAACAGGAAGGCATCGTGGCAGAATTGAAACTCGCGGTCGATGGACGTAAGAATATTGCCGTGGATGGATGCCAGAAGTGTTCCGAGGACAAAGTGTTTGCCGCCGGAGATGCGGCATCGGGAGCCTCTCTGGTAGTCAGGGCGATAGCGTCAGGACGAAGCGCTGCCCAGAATATAGATCAATATCTTAATAAATAGTTTCTTACTTATGCCTTTGGAAACTGTCGGAAACCTCCTCTTAAAATTTAAGGGAGGTTTCTTTTCCCTCAGGGCGGTAACTACGAACGAATAAAATGAGCGAACAGATTAAACACGAATGCGGAATAGCCTTTCTGAGGCTATTGAAACCGCTGGATTATTATGTCGATAAATATGGGAGTGCATTCTATGGATTGAACAAAATGCATATCCTGATGGAGAAACAGCATAATCGAGGACAGGACGGTGCGGGAATTGCGGCTATTAAACTCGATCCGGTTCCGGGGAAAAAATATATAGACCGCGTAAGATCGAATGCGGGGACCCCGATAAAAAATATATTCGATGAGATTCATGATGGAATAGAAAAGTCGGTACCGGATAAGAACATTCTTGCCGATGCGGGGTGGGTTAAATACAATGTGCCGTTTTGCAGCGAGATTTATCTAGGACACCTTCGATACGGTACCTTCGGACGCAACGATATAGAAAATGTACATCCGGTTATGCGTGGCAGCAACTGGATGACCAGAAACCTTGTTGTGGCAGGAAACTTCAATCTCACGAATATAGACGAGTTGTTCGACAAGATGGTAAATCTCGGACAGTATCCTTCTGCAACTACCGACACGGTGACCATACTCGAACGTATAGGTCATTTTCTCGACTGCGAAAATGAATATAAATACAGGTACTTCCGCGACAAGGGTTACTCCAAACAAGATATAACCAATCTTATACGCGATAATCTCGATTTGAAAGAAGTTTTGTCGCAGGCTGCAAGGAGATGGGATGGAGGATATGTGATGGCGGGAATGACAGGACACGGAGATGCGTTCGTAATGCGCGATCCTAACGGCATACGTCCGGCCTTCTGGTATGCTGACGATGAGATCGTAGTCGCGGCATCGGAGCGTGCTGTGATACAGACCGCATTTAATGTGCCTTATGAGACTGTAAACGAACTCCCGCCTGCTAATGCGCTTATAGTGAAATATAACGGAGAGGCTTCTGTGTTTCCGTTCATAGAACCTCGTGAATATAAACCTTGTTCGTTCGAGCGCATTTATTTCTCACGCGGAAGCGACAGGGATATTTACAGGGAGCGTAAACAGCTCGGGAAAAATCTTATTCCGCAGTTGATGGAGAGCGTCGGAGGAGACATTGAGAATACAGTGTTCTCTTATATTCCGAATACAGCCGAGAGTGCGTTTTTCGGTATTTTGGAGGGATTGGAAGAGTATTGCGACACTATAAAATCGGAAAAAATAGCTGAGCTTAACGGCAGCGCAGATCCAGAGAAAATCAAAGAAATACTGAAAATTAAACCGCGTGTAGAGAAGGTGGCGATAAAGGATGTCAAAATGCGGACATTTATCACGCAGGATAACCAGCGCGACGATCTTGTGGCTCATGTCTACGATGTGACTTACGGAACGGTTAGGCAAGGGATAGATAATCTTGTGGTGATAGACGATTCCATCGTGCGCGGAACCACACTGAAGCAAAGTATTATCCGCATACTCGACAGGCTCTGTCCGAAGAAGATCGTTATTTGTTCGTCAGCTCCCCAGATACGATATCCGGACTGCTACGGCATAGATATGTCGAGATTGGGTGAGTTTGTTGCGTTCAAAGCTGCAATCGAATTATTAAAGGAGTCGGGACGGGAACATGTAATTAAAGAAGTTTACCGTAAGGCTAAAGATAATATGCTCCTGTCGAAGGAAGAAGCTGTGAACTGTGTGAAAGAGATTTACAGTTATTTTACCGACAAGGAAATTTCAACGAAAATATCGGAGATAGTGACCGCGCCGGATGTTGAAGCTGATGTCGAGATAGTTTACCAGACGGTGGAAGGACTCCATGATTCCATTCCCGTACACAACGGCGACTGGTATTTTACAGGGAATTATCCGACTCCCGGAGGCAACGTAGTAGCCAACAAGGCGTTTATAAATTTTTACGAAAAAAATAACGACAGGGCATACTGATAAAAAAATAAATGTCGGAGTCGATTCATACCTTTTTTTGACTGATACTTATTATCATAAATATTGATGAGACAATTTTTAATGTTTATTATTTTGGAGTATCTTAGAATCAAATATTTGATTTATGAAACAAAAAATTGAATCGAAGATTAAGAATGGGTGTTCGTTGGGAAATGACAGTATACTCGATTTTTACAAAATCTTGTTTTTAAGGCCTTTTATGCGTAGTTCGAGAAAGAAAACGGAATTAAAAAAATTATTGATGGATATTGTAGCAAAATCGGATATACATGAATCTTACCAACAAAACGAAGAATATGTCGACGGTTTGCTGAAGTTAATAATTAATTATAAAAAGCAGTTATCGGTTATACTTTAGGTGTATCTGCCATCAGTTTGGGTTTATCGTTATTGGGGGTGTCGAATACCCTTATATCGACTATAATTAAGTTCGGGATTTACGCAGGTGGTCTGATTTAATACATATTCTTTAAAGTATTCATTAAAAAAATACTTTACAGAAACGTATATTAATTTATCCCCTCAAGGTATGGCAATACATAAGGCCCATATTGAGTATGTATCGAATGTTAGGAAATTGATGTTTAAATCTAATGACGAAATATTAAGAGAATTTGTTTTTTGATTTATAAGTAATTTGAGTTTTTGTAATAAAAAGCCGGCTCTAAACGAACCGGCTATGTGGATTCACTCTTGGGCTAGAGATTAAGCACTGAAGTTTTCAGAGATACGTAATAAACCTCGTCCCGTATCCGAACATATTGAGAACGGTTTTCAGGAGTCAGCAAAACTTCTATTAAATCCCATCCAACGAAAGCCATGCTTACCTCTGAAAATTTTATCCACGAAACATTATTTGTAAACATTGATAGAAGGGTTTGGGTTTGATAGAATGGTACGTTTCCGTTAATCACTTCAATCTGATCGAGATCTTTTCTTTCCACATAGTTATATGCTTCAGGGTTTTTATTGTAAATAATTTGACCGTGTAATCCTGTTATATGAAATAGATTCGTACCGTTGGAGCCTTCTATTATAGCATAATCGGTTAAAATATAATCTGGAGTATCGCCGTTTTGGATGTTGAGTACTCCGTTGGTGTGGTACGGAGTCAGCTCAACGCTTATCGAAGGCGCTCCGTTTACAATTGTTAAATTGTAATAAAGCCTCAATGAATTTACGTGGAGTTCCACTCTTTCCGGGGATGTGGAACAAACATATTCATATGTGTATGTATAGTGGATTTCCGGATTTTCTGCTACTGCACTGATACTTACGGCTTGTCCGGTAGCTGTGTCAGTGACAGTTGCAACGAAATCTTCCACTAAAAGCCATTCATCATATTGAAAAAACTCTGGTTCGATAATACCTGCAATCTCGAACGATCCGTTAACCAGTGGACCGTCAAAAGTTTGGTTAAGCTCCTGAGCATAATAAACGGGATAGATATTGCTCGTGTAATTCGGATCTCCGGTTATAATAAAACTGCCCTTATCGGATGCGATAGTTAATCTCTCGATCCGCACTGGTTCTGCAACCAGGGTCAAGGGGTGAAAACCTTGGAACGTTATATAATAACCCGGTTCCCCGTTGTAATCCCTCACACCCGCCGTTACGGTAATATCCAGTCGAATATCGGAATTAGCAGATTCTTCCGAGACAACGATTCCCTCTATACCGTCTTTGGTACATGCAAAAGTTATTGCCATAGCAATAAATAAAAATAATTTTCTTTTCATAATTTAAGATTTAGGTTGATTAATATTTTTATAACGGATATTATTTAATATAGTTACAATTCGAATAAATAAAAATGTAATAATTTAATATAGTATGAAATAAATAACAATGTAATCGTATGGTATATTATTATTTTAACTTTAAGCCGTATTAATAAGGAATTAATTTGGCATTTCACTTATATTTTCATAAAATTGGACTTGTAAATCAACCGTTTGAATAATGAAAATAAAAATAAGCGCGATAAAAGAGAACATTAAGAATATGCTCTTACGTTCCCCTGTGGAACTTTTCGTTTCCGTATGTTATTTCGTAGTGTCTGTCTTGAATTACGAGAGATTACTCTCGAATAGCGAAATTGGTGTAATATACCCTTTGATAATTATTGCGGTGTACTCCATCAACAGATTGACGTATGGAACTAAATTCCGTCTGTTGTATTACATTTCTGCATTGTCGGTGTCGTTGGGGCTGCTTGAGTTCGGGATCGATGAGAAAATCCTGGTGGCTTATGTCTGTGCTGTACTTCTGATGTTCTTTTCCCATAGAACCGCTTCCAACAAGAGATTTGTAGACAGGAACTTTTTTATGGCGGAGAGCGTGGTTTTTGCAGGTATCATGGCGGGATTGGTTTATCTGGTCTATTATTCCATAGTGTTATTTACCACGGAGATATTCGACCTGAGTTGGAACGAATGGAAGATATCGAGATACGTATTTATATTTGTCTATTCCGTAGTATGGCCTTTTATTTTCCTCGTTCTGGACAGGGACGACGTCAGACTGAAGGGAGACAGGGTATTGAAGGTGGCTGTTAACTACATTCTTTCACCTGCCTTTCTGATTTATGCTGTCCTGCTCTATATGTATTTTGCTAAAATACTGTTTTCTTGGGAGCTGCCGCGTGGAACCGTTTCCACCGTCTCTTTGATATTTTTATTTGTGGGGATAGTGCTTTATTCGATGCAGTACCTTCTGGAAAAGAAATATTTCAAGTGGTTGTACGACTATCTGCCTTTATGGGTTATTCCTGCCGTCCTTATGGCATGGGTGGCTGCGGTTTACAGAATAATGGAATACGGGTTCACCGATTCGAGGGTTTATCTTCTGTATACCACAATAATCGCTACGGTGTTTTATGTCGCCTTCATGTTCGGTCGGACGGATAAACTGAGATGGCTCACGGTCTTTGCATTCGTACTCCTGATGACCACATTTATTCCGGGAATCACTCCCGACGACATCGAGAGACGTTCGCAGTCGCGTTACAGGGAGAGAGTTCTCACCATGGAAGACGACGATGTTGAGAAGGTATATTATGCGACAGGACCCAATAGGGAGTCTATATACATTCATCTCGGAGATACGGGCAAGAAGATAGATGTAAGTAATTATTCCCGTTTATATGTGGTAGACAGCTATTATTACAAATCCGATGATAATATCTGGTACGATAACGACGAGGGCATGCTTTACATATTTCAGGGAAAAAACGATACCTTGTTCTCGATCAGCCATGAGGAGATGTTCGACCGGATATTCCGGAACGCAGGGTTCAGCCGGCATGTAAACGAAACTCCCCCGAATATGATCGAAGATAACAAGGAAAAATTCCTCGAGTATTCCGACGATTCGGTGAAGATTATTTTATCTTACGCCAATTACAGCTATATAGAGGGAGAATTCGGAAAATATAAGGCGGACATTCCTTCGCTGAAGTATTTTCTCACAAAATAGGCGTGGTATTTGCCTCGTTTCAAAACCACACAGAATTTCCGGATATGCTTCGGAACATTTTTTTAGTCTTTCAATTTTTTTATAAATTACATCGGATGTACTTTGTTTTAATACTTCCATAAGATAAATTTATTATGAATAAAAGCCTGATAAAACTGTCGCTGGATAAGATTAAGAGAAAGTTCGAAGAAGAGCTCGGATGGCTGTCCGATGCCGCGAAGGATTCGCCTTCTTCGGAACGCTTCGCTGCGTCCGTAAATGATATGCTTGAAAAGAAAAAAGGTTCGGACATATATATCGAAAATGCGTGTGCTGCTATAAGGACTTTTATAAAATGTGACGGGAAGACGATACATGAACTTTCCTACGAGAAAAATATAAGGATAGAGACATTTTCTGTCTTGTGGAAATTCCTTAGAGGGGAATATCTGCCGGATTTTCATCCTGATTTCTTTATCGACGTTTATTTCCTGTTCATGCAGGCTGAAGGGAAATATTTCCCCGTGAAATATATCGGTCTGAGATCACATATGAGACGGTGGAAGAGCGGACTGGATGAAGACATAGTCGATATCAGAGCACAGAATAAAGATAGGATCATTAATCTGCTTGTTCATAAAATCAGCCACCGTTACAGTCCGCAGAACCATTACAAGTTCGAGCCCGAAATGACGCATGAACAAAAAGTCGAAAAGATACACGAGTGGTGGTTCGATTACAGGTTCCATTTGTCAGCGGCAATAAAGAGTCCTACGGAGCTCAATCTTTTTATGGATTACAGCCTTTCGCCGGAAACTATGCTTATACTTATGGAGGGCAGGAAAAAAGGAATGCCGTTTTTTGTTACCCCTTACTATCTTTCGCTTCTCGATGTAACGGGTAAAGAATTCTATGACAGCACCATACGCAGTTACATAATATATTCGGAGAAGCTCGTAAAAACTTACGGCGATATAAGGGCATGGGAGAAAGAAGACACGGTAGTTTCCGGGGAGCCGAATGCCGCAGGATGGCTTCTGCCGAACCATAACAATATTCACAGACGTTACCCGGAAGTAGCGATAATGATTCCCGATTCGATAGGACGTGCCTGCGGAGGGTTGTGTGCATCGTATCAGAGGATGTACGATTTTCAGAGCCAGCGGTTGAATTTCGATTTTCAATCGCTTATGCCCAAAGAGTCGTGGGATAAGAAGTTAGGACGTCTGATGGAGTATTTCGAGAACGATACCCAGCTCCGGGATATACTTATCACAGGAGGCGATGCCCTGATGAGTCAGAATAAGACACTTAGGAAGATATTGGACGCGGTTTACCGTATGTCTAAAAATAAACGCAAGGCGAACATCAATCGTCCCGACGGGGAAAAATACGCTGAGATTAAACGTGTAAGATTGGGCACGCGTCTGCCTGCATACCTGCCTGTGCGTGTAAATGAAGAACTTGTAGCAATACTCAGGGATTTTAAAGAGAAGGCTTTGACCGTAGGTATCGAACAGTTTATTATCCAGACTCACTTTCAATCACCGCTGGAGATGACGGTAGAGGCACGTGAAGCCATAAACAAAATACTCTCGGCAGGGTGGATAATAACGAACCAGCTGGTCTTCACTGTGAATGCATCGCGAAGGGGGCATACCGCCAAGCTCAGAAAAGTTCTGAACGAGGCCGGAGTCGTATGCTATTATACTTTTTCGGTTAAAGGGTTCGAAGAGAACTATGAACTTTTCACGCCTAACAGCAGGTCGATACAGGAGAGTATAGAAGAGAAATCCGCAGGCAGACTGTCTTCCGAAAAAATAGACGATCTTATAAAAGTTCTGAATCACGAGGGATTCAGTGCTAAAAAAATGCAGGAATTCCTGTTCTTTAACAAGGTACCTTTCGTGGCTACGGACAGAAATGTTCTTAATCTTCCCGGAGTCGGTAAAAGCATGTCCTTCGATACGGTCGGAATTTCACGTGACGGTAAAAGAATTCTCCGTTTCCGATACGATCACAGCAGGAAACATAGTCCCATAATAGACAAAATTCCGGAAGTTTATATAATAGAAAATAAATCCGTAGCGGAGTATCTGCGCCAGCTTAAAACAATGGGAGAAGATATAAACGAATATTCTTCTATATGGAGTTACCGCAGCGGCGAGACCGAGCCAAAATTCAGACTTTACGAATATCCGGATTATGATTTCACTATAACGGACGAGATCACGAACCTTAAAATATAACAGGGCGGGAATGGTTTCCGCCCTGTTTAATGTTATCTTATCCTTATTCTGTATCCTGATACGTACGTATCAACTCAGTGAAATAAGCGACCATGTTCGAAAAATTTTCTACGGATATGTATTCGTTCTCATTATGTATCGTCCGCTGTTCGTAGTTGTTGATTTTAACAGGCATGAAGCGGTAGATGTTATCGCTCACCTTCTGGTATTTGTATGCGTCCGTTCCGCCGATGGTCACGTATGTGGTCACTATCGTTCCCGGATATATCTTTTCGACGGTATTTTTTATGGCCCGGAATGATTTTGTGTCAGCAGAAGACAGTCCCGACGCTTCACGGGCGTTGACTATCTCGATCTCGGTGTCGTAGCCTTCGCATATTTTTCGGACATGGTTCAATACGTCCTCGACGGTATCTCCGGGCAGAAGCCTGAAATTAACCGTTATCTCGGAAACAGATGAAAGTACGTTCGCCGCGTCGCTTCCTTTAGCGCGGGTTACTGCGGTAGTCGTTCTTACGAGCGCGTTGGAAGCCGGTGTCTTTTCGAGGTTCTTAATGAGCAGTGGATTGAACAGCCATTTGTTGGCTATCGCCATACGCGTAGCAAAGCCCTGTTCGCCGCCTATGTTGTCGAGGAAATCGGAGATGGGCGGTATGATGCGCGCCTTCATCTGGTTGTTGTTGAGTTTTTCCATGATCTCCGCAGCCATTACCAGCGAACCTTTTTTCGGAGGCATCGAAGAGTGTCCGCCAATTCCCGCCACTTTTATTTGTAGTGTAAGGAATCCTTTTTCACCGATCCCGACCAGTGCGATAGGACTGCTTACCTTGTTCAGGCCGTCGGCATCGATAATGCCGCCCTCGTCATATACCGCATCAAATGTGATTCCCTGCTGAAGGAACCATTCCGCGATATAGGTAGCTCCATGGAGTCCGCCTACTTCTTCGTCATGACCGAATGAGAACCATATATCCTGTTGAGGTGTGAATCCTTCTTCTATTAAAGCGTCCGCTGCTTCCAGTAATCCGAAAAGCATACCTTTCATATCGAGCGTTCCGCGTCCGTATATCCTGCCGTTTACGACTGCTCCGGAGAAGGGAGGCTGTTCCCATTCTTCGATGTAATTGTCGATAGGTGCCATCGCCGTATCCGCAGGACGAAAATCGACTTTAACTACGCTGTCCTCTGTCTGGTCGAAGCCCATCACAGGTACCACATCGTAATGTGACAGCAGGAGTATCGGTTTGAGGTTCGGATTCTGCCCGTTCCAGCGGAAGACCAGGCCGTAACCGTTGATGGTCATCGTGTCCATCACTTCGTAAATATTAGGATATGATTCCATCAGATATTCATTGAACCTGTCGAATGGAGGGAAGTACGTGTCTTCATAATTTCCGGTGCTCACGGTGGGAATACTTATTCCGCCTGCAAAACGCTCCAGACTTCTTGCGGAGAGAGTTTTTGCCTGAGATACTGTCTCACCGGCAGTTTCAACCGGACTGTGTTTTACGAACGAATATGTCGATGTTTTTATAATCACGATAACAGCTAAAACGGCGATGATTATCAGAAGCGTCGCCAGTATTTTTAAAAAAGTTTTCATACTCAGATTTTTTTACCATAACAAATTTACCATAAAATTGTTATAGTCCGTGTGCGGAATCAGTTTTTATATTTTCCTGCCCACTCTTTTATAGTGTCGCTCTCGACGTCGACGCCGAATTTTTCAGCCTTCTGCATTATGCGGTGCGCGAGCTCCGGTTTTTCATCATCCTTTGCGTAACGGAAGTAGGATTCCGCCGCGTGTACGTGCTGTGCGTCGGGCATCGGAAATTCTCTTTTGGCAGGTAAGCCGAAGTCCGAGTCTTTTAGTTCTTTACGTTCCGCCGCATCGAGTTTATCGTTTGCCTTTTTCATGGACTTAATATCTTTTCCTGGTGAATAATGCGACGATAAGCAGCAGTACGATTGCTCCGATTGTTGCGGTGATAAGGCTTCCGAGCATATTAGTGCTGTCGAGGCCCATCAAACCGAACAGCCATCCGCCGAGAACGCTTCCGATTACGCCTATTACGAGATTCAACAACAGACCCGATCCTGTGCCTTTAACTACCAGACTCCCGAGATAGCCGGCAACGATTCCTATAAGTATATACCATAACCAATACATAAACATATTTTTTTAGATTAATAATAATCCCGGATTCAATTCCTGTGCCGATAATTTTTTTAGAGCGATAAAGTAAGGCATGGGCTTTGCAATATTCATTACGTACCATACACAGTATGGTCTATATACTGATTTCATCACGCCGGTGGGCTGAAGCTGCACCGCCGGATGAACGGGCAAGGGACGCGAAGAGCGTCCCTTTGCCGTTTGTATATTTCAGGTAAGGGTTAATCGAATATTTCTTCGCGGTCGATCCCATTGATACACTTCTTTCTGTATTTGAGGTAAAAAGGAATACGCATCGTGCTTATCATTATCCAGATTATTGCCACTACAGCTATGGATAACAAATTATCGTTTTCATAGGAAAGTCCGGAAATATTCCATAATAGCGAGACTCCGATAAAGGAAATAAACGCGGCTATGTTATATTTTAGCCAGATATTCATTTTGTTTGGGCTTTCTTCTTTATATCCGAAATACAATCCGCATAGGTAGAATAGAAGCATAAAGATAAAACCTGTTATCATTAATGGGGTGTAAAGTTCAGCTTCGATCAGAGATGTTCTGAGATAATTGAAGCATATCGATAGAATTACGAAAATTACCGTAAATTTAAAAATGTTTTTTCCTGTTTTCATATCTGTTTAATTAAAAGGTTAATCGAATATTTCGTCGCGGTCGAAGCCTTTGAGTTTTCTACGTTTGGCCACGTATCTTATATAGAACGGAACATGTACCAGGTTCAGCGCGAACCATGTGGAAAATATACGGTATATCATTATTCTTTCCATAATGGGGGGATTGGAATATGCGTACCAGATAACCATTACGGATGAAAATGCGATCATCCCCCAGAAGTTATATGGGAACCATGCTCCGATGGGTTTATCTTTTTTCGATTTATGGCCGAAGTACCAAACGCTGGAGTATGCCAGTATGCTGAATATAATGGATGAAAACATCATTCGGTAGGATTTCGATATTCCCAGTATAATAATTAATCCGAGTGATAATACTACTATCGATAAAATAAATAATATAAAATTTTTTTTGGTGTTCATGGCAATATTTTTAATGATTATTAGTCGAATATTTCATCGGGATCAAAACCTTTGATCTTTTTCTTTCTGGCTTGGGATACAGCTAAAACAACCACAGCAAATCACACTATGACAAAAAATAAGATCGAATTCAGATTTTCACGGTCGGAACTTAAACCCAGTTTATGCCACAGAATCATAATGGCGAGATATACCGTGAGGCCTCCGGCACTCATCATGCTTCTTTTGTATGCAGGCAGGCCACTCATTTTTCTGCGTAAAAATATCTATCGTATAGCACAGCTGCGCACACAATAACGGCGAACAAAATGGCGAACATCCAGGTTTGCCCGTATTCTACGATCCATGTCTTGACGTAGCAGAAAACTATGGATATAAGGGCAATGACGATGAGATACAAGGTCAGGATTTTTTTGTATTTTTTCATATCACTTTTTAATTAATTCGAGGATGTTTTCATTGTAAAAAAGCATAATATTTCTTTTCAGAAATTCTTCGAGAAGTTTTTCCCCGTCCTTTGTGAGGAAGTAGTATTTACGGTCCGGCCCTTTGTTCCCTTTGGCTGTTTCATAATCCACGATTTCGAGTTCACGGTATTTTCTGAGGCTTCTGTAAAGACTTTGGTCCTCACAATGCATAGTTTTGCAGGAGTTTATCTCGACGAATTCCCTTATCTCGTCCACGTATTTTTTCCCGTCCTTTAATGCGAGGAATATCCAAAGGGTTAACTGTCCTTTTTTGTAGGTTTCCTCCCAAACCATTAAAAGTTCGAACAGTAATTTTTGTTTCATAATTATATCTTAAGTATTATACATCTTGTATATTACAAATGTATGTATACTTTTTTAATTTCCAAATTAAGTGGCATTTAAATTGAAGGATTATAGAAAAATTATTATGAAATATACACAAACAATACTGGTAATATTTATTTTGTCGTTTCTGATGATTTCAGGCTGCGTTTCCATGCCGAAAGGAAGCCGTGCGGCAGAACCTTTTTCTCAGGAAAAGTATTTAGGGAGATGGTATGAAATAGCCCGAATGGACTTCACGCAGGAACGTAATCTGGATTCCGTGACCGCAGAATATTCCCTGAGGGAAGACGGAAAAATAAAGGTTGTGAATCAAGGATACAATTATAAAACAGGTGAGTGGAAACGTGCGGAAGGCAAGGCTGCTCCTGTCGGAAACGGGAATGACGGACGTCTGAAGGTATCGTTTTTCGGACCGTTCTATTCCGGATATAATGTAATTGCCATAGATCCGGATTATAAATACGCGCTTGTTTACGGGGATAATACAAAATATATGTGGCTATTGTCCAGGGAGAAAACTATGCCTGAAGAAGTTGTTAATAAATATCTGCAAATGGCACGGGGGTCTGGATACAAAGTCGAGGAACTTGTCTGGCCGAAACAATAAATAAAAAACGGGAACCTTCACAGGGGCCCGTTTTTAACGATTGCTATGTAAAGTAAATTAATAAAGGAAAATATCTTTTAGTTTTTCTATGTCTACACCCAACTCGTTGCGGATGTAGTTCACTGCTCCGCCGTATTCCTTATCCATGATATCGAAGGCGTTCCCCAGATATTCCCTCTGTATAGAGGATGCGTAATAATATGCTCTGCCCACATCTTCGCCGAATGCATGGATAAAGTTGTCAAGGGATATGCCTGTAAAAGTATTGGTCAGCATATAGTCGTTCAAAACGGTCTCTTTATCGAGCCCAGCGCCGATAGAAAAAGGGCCGATGCAAATCCTGCGCGATCCTTGCCTCCTGTGCAATGGAACAAAAGAGGGAGATTGTTTTCGTTTAATATATCGGACAGGTATGCCTTAAATACTTCCTGATGTTCACGTACGAATATCTCGTTGCTCAGGATCATAGTTTCGCGCACATAGTCGTATCTTCCCTGATTCATTGAGTCCATAAAATCATCTACGGAAGTGTCTCCTTCCAGCACGTTGTAGTTTTTGGTATTTACCACTGTCGGTGGCAGTTTGTCCGGTGCGGAAGCTATCTCAGAATGATTTCTGAAGTCTATTACTGTTTTTACAGGTATCGATGCGAGATAGTCCAGATCGGAATCGGTAAGTTCGTCCAGTTTTCCTGAACGAAACAGGAGTCCCCATTTTACATATCTTCCGTCCTTTGTTTTATATCCTCCGAGATCACGCAGATTTTTTTTGACATTCGATAGGCAGCTGACGTGGAGCGACTACCGCTCTCGAATCCTCCCATTCGATGCAGTATTGTGTATACGCATTGTAGGCAAGTGCGTAAGAGCCTGCATAATATCCTTTAAGGACGGGTTTTTCGAAGTCCGGGGATTTTGTATTCAACAGGGAATATGCCGCCCAGTTTCCGTTCTTGTAGATTTCGATGGAAGATACTTTAGTTTCTGCATCACTATAAATTCTTGCCGCGGACGAAATGTCGCTTCCTTTGAACAGACTGGTATCAACAGGTACGGGTCCCGGTTCTTCGTTATGGTCTTTGGAACATGCCGCAAATAAAAGGATTGCCGCAGAGCATAATAATGTGCCTGATAAAATTCGATCGGTTAAAAATTTCATGATTTAAATTGTTATAATTCCGATGGCGAAATTAGCGGACCAAAATTACCGGTACATTAACAAGTGTTTAAATAATTTTTATGACTCTGTAAGGGAATTGTTAATTGGAGACGGAATAAAAAAATGTCCGTAAATATTCCCGGGATTTTCACAAATGCCGAAACTATCTACGGACAAAAGGATTAACTTCTCATTTAAGCAGGAAATGAAAATTATAATAAATTAATCCCCATATCTTTGTAAAAATATTTGTCTGTTTGCCGGGTTCCATCGCCAGTAGGTAAAAAAAAGACATGGAACTCCGAACCCGTGCCAAGGAGGCGTAGACGAAAACCCTCGAATAGACAGGAACGAAGTCCATGCCGTTATATTAAAAATGATATCGACATGAACTCATCCACCTGTCCTTCATCCTATTCAAACCTTAATCTCGTCTACTTCCCTCGGCGAACAGGACAATAGTGGAAAAAATCAAAAAGCTGATTAATTCTACATATTCAGTACGACAAATATATGTTTTCTTTTTGTCTTAAACAAAAGGGCAGGGGATAAATAATTGGCAAAAAGTCTGCCGCAGAGTGCATTTGCGCCAAGTTTGTGATTGATAAAAGTTTTGTGGTATCTGTTTTGCCTTGGGATAATTAAAATTATTTTTAATTATGGACAGGATCGATGAACTCGACATGCAGCTTGACGAGGCTCATGCAAGGCTTGAAACGGCTATTCCGAAGGAAAGGGAGACGATACAGAAAGAAATAGACCGTATCATGTGTGAACTGAATACTTTAGAAGATAATTGGGTGCCGGAAACTAGCGATGTGGATGTCAACGAATTATGACTTAAATGGAAAAGCCGGGATCCCGGCTTTTTTTACTTCGTCTTTTTAGAGCCCTTTGGTTTCTTTGCGTAATCCTCGAGTTGTTTCTCGGTCATTCCGTTGGCAACTTCTTTAATTTTACTGCTTGCGTGACTGTTCTCTCCTCTTTTATAGGAGAGCGCCGCGCCCATGAGTCTTCTTTGCTTCTCACTTTTTGCTGGCATAACAATAATATTTAGTTAGAAATAATATTATGTAACGACGCAAAAATGATACCTGTAAATCGTAAATATAATTTTAAAAGTCTGTCCGCCGGACAGGTTGGAGATCGGGCCTTACTTCAAGAATGGTTTTTAGTAATTCTCTGCGCCGGTCACAGTTAAATACGTAATTTTTATGAATGGTCCTTACCAGCAGGAGATTTTTCTTTCGAGTAGCGAGCGCCGTGAATTCTCCTATGCCTTTGTTGCTGAATCTTCCTATGAATCCGAATAAACCTCCGCTTCCTATTATCTGGGTGGATTTAGTAAAGGTGCTGCCCGGAACTTCGCTTAGCGAAACTATTACTGCCGAAGGAATTATTACCCTGCCGACCACCTTTTTAATAATTATGCTCCCTTCTTCAAAAGTAAGCCTGACAGGCATTTGGGAAAGAGGAAGGATAATGAGGAGAAAAACAAGAGTCGTAAATACCCATTTCAGGAATTCCGGCATTTCATTCCGGAAAAAAAACACGGAAAAATCACTAAAATCGACATTGCAATTATTGTAATGATTTTAACTTCCGTACTCCACCTGAACTTATCATTGAATATATTATTATACATTTTTTTCATAATATTCCGTATTTATACAAATATAATAAAATTGGTTTTCTTCTCCTATATTAAAGAGTTTTAGTAAATTTAGGGATTAAAAAAATATAATCGTAGTATTTAAAGTAATAATTATGGATTTTCTGTATCTGGTTAAAAAAAGACATTCTGTTCGTAATTACCTTACGGACGAGATCGAAAAAGAGAAGCTGGAATATATTTTCGAATGTGCGAGGCATGCGCCGTCGGCTGCTAATTTTCAGCCGTGGCATTTTTATATTGCCAGTAGCGAAGAGGCCAAAAAAGCCGTTTTCGAATCGTATCCGCGCAGGTGGATGGAGAATGCTCCGTTATATATCGTAGCATGCGGTAACATCGATAAATCGTGGAAACGAGGATACGACAGGAAGGATTATGTGGATGTGGATATAGCAATAGCCTTTGAACATATTTGCCTTGCTGCCGAGGAGCAGGGATTGGGTACATGCTGGATCGCGCATTTCGATCCTGCTATCATTATTGAAAATCTCGAACTACCGTCCAATATGGTACCGATAGCGATCACTCCGCTGGGTTATCCCGGAGAAGAAATGGGGGAGAGGACGCAGAGGAAAAATGCGGAGGATATTATAGAGTTTTTATAAAGAAGAGCGGTTAACCGCTCTTCTTTATTCCATATCCATTCTTTTTTTTTAATAGTTTGTCGAATACTTTGTCGGATAGAGTCTCTTTCAGTCCTATTATCAGTTTTGCCGATTGACCTACGGCATAACGTGCTTTGGGAGTCTCATATCTTATGGCTTTTAAAATAGTATTGGCGACTACATCCGGTTTGCTTGCATTTCCCGGGTTTTTAAGATATTTTATTCCGTGCTGGACGAGCTTCCCATAAGCAGTATTTGCCGAGATCTTTTCGAGATTTTTTTCAGTAAGCGGCCACCATGCCGTGTCTATTATCCCCGGCTCGATTATTACCACTTTTATTCCGAATTGCCCGACTTCATTGCGGAGACTGTCGCTTAGTGCTTCCAGCGCATGTTTGCTGGCATGGTACCATGTTCCCAAGGGAATACTCATTCTTCCGGCCACCGACGATATATTTATTATCATACCGCTGTTTTGACGCCTCATGTATGGAAGTACCAGTTGTATAAGGCGTGCAGGTCCATAAAGGTTCACTTCAAGTTGGTGTTTGGCTTCCGACAGAGGAACGTCTTCGACGGTTCCGTATATTCCGAAACCCGCGTTATTTATAAGTACGTCTATCCTGCCTTCGTTGCTTATAACGTAGTTTACGGCTGCGTTCAGTGAATCGTCATCGGTGACATCCATATACATGCACCTGACTCCGAGGTTTTCGAGCCCCAGCATGTTTTCCTGCCTGCGTGCCCCTCCGTAAACGGTGTATCCTGCTCCTGCAAGGATTTTTGCTGTTTCCAGTCCTATTCCCGAAGAGATTCCGGTTATCAATATTACCTTATTCATAGCTTTTACGATTTATCGTAAATATACCAAAAACCGTACTAAAAACTATTGATCCCAGATCGTAAGCTGCCTTCCTTCTTCGGGTTTGGGTGTGTCGCCGTAGACGGTTTTTCCTCCGTATTTATAAGAGTCCGCATTCTCTTTTTTAAGCAGGTCGTCGAAATAGTCGCGGGGAGTATATTTTTTCCCCATCGAAGCCGAGACCTTCGAAAGATTTTTAAGGGCTTCTGATTTATCCTTATAACCCAGTTTGGAGCTGTGGATAGCCTTATCGAAAATATTTATGGTTTCATCGTATACTTTGGTTGGTACGGGGAACGGATGGCCGTCCTTGCCTCCGTGTGCGAAAGAGAATCGTGCCGGATCGGAGAAGCGGGACGGGGTGCCGTGTATAACCTCGCTGACAAGGGTAAGGGACTGAAGCGTACGTGGTCCGACACCCTGTAAAAGCAGGAGCGACTCGAAGTCTTCCACGCCGGTTTCATGAGCAAGAATGAGTGCGGCACCCAGTCTCTTCATATCCACATCGCCCGACTTTACATTGTGTCTGGTCGGCATAACGAGGTTGACCTCTTTCATTATTTTGCCTGGGGCCTCTCCGGTAAGGGTCAATATTCCGCTCTTGGTTGGTGTGGCGTTTTTATCGGTAAGGTTCAGTATGGGGCCTATATTTTTCCCGCATACCGATGTGTGCGGTTCTTCGGTGAAAGACTTCAAACGGGATGACAGCCAATGGTACCGTCTTGCCAGCCGCCCGACTGTGTTCATACCCTGCTGAATTACTGCCCATTCGCCGTCCTTAGAGAGAATGAAGGAATGAAGGTATAGTTGAAAACCGTCCTGTACTGCCGTGTTATCGACTTTCGCCGACAGCTTACTGGTACGGACGAGTTTGTCGCCGTCCAGCCCGGTGCGGTAGGCTATGTCAAGCAGTTCATGCGGGGTCTGGCGCGAAGATTTACCCCGTCCTCCGCAAATGTACAGACCTAAGTCGGCAGAGCGAAGATTGACGGATTTTTTCAGGGCGTTCATTACTGAAGTGGTTATTCCCGACGAGTGCCAGTCCATCCCGAGAACGCATCCTAAGGACTGGAACCAGAACGGATCGCTCATGCGTTGGAGGAAGGCATGAATCCCGTATTCCATAACTATGGCTTCTACAATGGCTCCTCCCAGAAGGCTCATACGTTGGGCGAGCCATGGGGGAACGGTTCCGTAGTGCAGGGGAAGGTCAGCGTGTCCTCTTTTCATATTCAGCGAAGGTAATATAACTGTAAGGTAAAACGAAATAAACGGGTCTATATTTTATTTTCTACGTTGCTAAAAGTTGTATTTCTTAACCGAAAGTACTCATTCAGGAGCATTGTTTTACTAACATCGTCAATGGAAGGGACAGTGTATTATATCTTCTATTTAAATAGTGTAATACAGGTAAATGGATTGTTTTTTTATATTTATACATAACAAGTGCCGGTCAGGTAATAATCGCTTCTCAGATTGTCGAAGAGTTCAAGAAAAGTAGTTAAAATACGTAGGATTATAAACGGCGGATGATTTAATATCTGTCGTTTTTTCTTTTTATATTAATAAAAGTATATGATGTAGTCGTTTTGGTATTCGTGGAGATGCGCTTTGTCTCAAATTCATTTTCCGTAAATGTCTGGATGTTAGATTTGCCACTGAAAAATAAATCTAACACAAAATTTAAGAAAATGAAAAAGATCGTATCAGTATGTATTGCTGTTTTGTTGTTTGCAGTTACCTCGTTAAATGCCCGGGTTAATACTTCCGTAGGATTAAAAATCCAGGCGAATTATTCCAAATACAGGATATCCGGAATGGGGGATGCCGATTCCAAATATGGAGCAGGTGCAGGAATAGGCGGTTTTGCCAAAATAGAATTCGGGGAGCATTTCGCCCTTCAGCCGGAACTGCTTCTTAATTTTACCGACAGTAAAATAAAAAACAACGGTTCAACCAAATATTGCTACGTAGGTTTGGAGATTCCTCTTTATGCGGTAGGACAGATCAATGCCGGAAACGGTAAACTTTTTTTAGGTGCGGGTCCTTATGCTGCCTACGGAATTACTAACAAAGCGAAAAACGGATCATCCGTAAATCTTTACAAGAAACAGAACGGACAGAATAAAGCCATGATGGATCGTTTCGACTTCGGTGTGGGAGGCATACTCGGATATGAGTTCGAAGGCGGATTTATAGTAAATGCCGGATACCGGATGGGACTGAAAGATAATCTTAAATCTGGTTGGGCCGGTTCCATGAAAACATCAGCGTTCAGCCTCGGAGTGGGATATAAATTCTAAATATTATGAGCCGGGTCGAAAGATCCGGTTTTAATTTTCCTATACGGGAGTGGCGGTTTCGTCGCACAACCGTCGCTTTTTGTATACGAACGAAGATATGAAAACGATTCTTATATATTTTTATCACAAAACTTTAAACCCGATGCGTCATATATTTTTAGCTTTTTTATTTTTATCGTGCGGATTTTTTCAGCTGTCCGCCCAATTGAATTTTTCTACCGAACACATCGGAAGGTCGAAGCACAGGGATGTGAATAATAAAGAAACGGGTGGAAGCGGAGATGCAGTTATATTTTCCGGAAATGCCCAGCTGCCGTTCGCTGTTAAAATCCAAGAGGATAATCGTATTAAAGCTTGGATGATTTCATTGGGAAGTTCGTATACGAAATTCAATAACAATGAACTTATGGCCGGCAGAAGTCCCGAAGAGATATTTAACAATCGTGTGGGGGTAATGTACCTTCGGCCGGTAAAAGAAAAGTGGTCGATGCTTCTCAGTGTAGGTGCGGGAATTTATTCAGCCCATACGAATATCGGGTCTACGCGCTTCGACGAGGTTCTGTTCGACGGAGCAGTTTTATTTTTATGGCACCTCAGGCATAATCTCGATGTGGGATTCGGGGTCGCCATAAACAGTTCTTTCGGATACCCAATGGGGTTCCCGGCGCTGTATCTGAAATGGACCACTTCGGGAAGGTATTTTGTAAATATTCAAATGGTCGACGGCATGAATGTTTCCACTGGAGTGCATTTAAATGATAATATCGATCTGGGAGTTTGTGTAGATATGAACGGCTCACTGGCTCTACAGAAGATCAACGGTAAGAAAATGATGTTCAGCCATACTTATATGACAGTTGCCTTCCAGCCTGAATTCCGTATAGGTAAACATGTAACCATACCTGTAAGTGCAGGGTTAAGTGTAATGCGCAATGCTTATTACGAAGAACGTACATTAAAGGCATTCTTTAGCGGCTACGGGAGGGATTACGATCCCCATTTTAATACGGCTCCTTATTTTGCTGCGAGTGTCAGGATATCTTTTTAGCTATATTTGTGGTTTATTATATATTACCAATGCAGATGACCTTTCCGTCGCCGGACAATAAATTGATACAGATAATAACCGAACCTCGCTACCGCTGGCTGAGGCATATGTTGTTTTTTATGCTGCTGCTAGTTACCTATAACAGTACGATGATAACTTACATGGGGAATTTGGGCATAATAGGGAGGAGCGTAGTTTATCTCACCGTAATACAGTTTGTAATTTATCTTATTATCGTGTATGTAAATATTTATTTGCTGGTTCCGCGTCTTTTTTTGAAAAATAGATATATAGCGTACTGCATAACGTTGCTCCTGATTTTAACCGTCTCATTTTTCAGCGGATATTTTCTTGAATATTTTATACACTCTAAATATTCGATAGAACCCGGAAGGCTCTCGTATATGCACGGAACGCATATTGTTTTCGTCGATTTTATTTCGGATATTCTGGTTACGGGTATGTGCTGTATAGGAACGACCATAACCATACTTTTTCGAAACTGGCTGGTCGACGGACGGCGAAGGGAAGAGTTGGGAATCGGGAAGTACCGGGCGAAACTTCTGAAGTATAAAAATTCCGTGAGTCCGGGATTTTTGTCGGATACTCTCGAGAAGGCTGCCGCAGAGGCCGGTAAAGATTCTGCACGGTCCGTAGACCTGCTCAGCAGATTAAGCCGGTTCCTTAGATACAGATTGTACGATTCCAAGCGTGATTCCGTGATGCTTAAATCGGAGTTTTCTTTTCTTGATAATTATCTTTCGATGATGCGGTCCATACGGTCGGGATTCGATTATAAAATAATTCTTTCAGAGGAATCTCTTAATATTGCGGTAGCTCCTTCGGTATTGATAAATATTACGGATAGTATTATGAATGCGTTCAATGGCGATGTTCCCGTAGAGCTTATAGTGGAGTTCGGGAGGAATTCAAAAGATACTTCGGAGGTTTGTTTTCGAGTCGAGTCGGAAGAAATGAGTAGTCTTGCGGAGAGTATTGCACGCGACTGTGAAAATATATTGAAATTTACCTATTCCCCTGAGTATATCCTGAATTATGGGACCGGATACGGGTCTTTGGAGATGAGGGTTCTGTTAATGCGTCAATATCCGGTAAAATGAAAGGTTTGTTTAAAATAAATCCTGACGAATTGTTTATCGAAGTGCTGATCTCCGATAAGTTCCGATTCTTACGGCATTTTTTCCTACTGCTCTCGGTCCTGATGCTCGGTTTAATGAATATGTATATAGAATTCTCCGGCAATAATAGATGGGCAAGATACCTGTTACTGTATTTAATGATATTCGTGCCTATTTTTTTAAATGTTTATATTTTCGTTCCCAGACTGTTATTCAGAGGCAGGCCGTATGTTTACGTTGCATCGGTTGCGGTGTCGATAGTTGCTGTACTGCTGCTTAACATAAGTATTCAATATCTGAATCTGGATGCTTTTACCACGATTTACAGTGCGGATTATGGGAATGTTGTAAAATATATTCTTATTAACGGACTCTCTGTCGGAGTCTCGTTTTCTCTTATATTGGCGGCAACGACTTCGATAATGATACTACAGTCGTGGCTGAAGGACCGTAAAAGGATAACGGAGCTTGAAACCGCCTCTGTGATCGCCGAACTGGATATGCTTAAAAACCAGATTAATTCTCATTTTCTTTTCAATATGCTGAATAATGCCATAGTTCTCGCCAAAGAGAATCCGCCGGAGGCGAGGGAGGTAATATTGAAGTTAAGGGAGATGCTTAATTATCAACTTAAAAAAAATCATGCGGATAAAGTGTTGTTAAAAGAAGATATTGATTTTTTGAACGATCTCCTGCGTCTTGAAAAGCTGCGCAGGGATCGGTTCGAATATTATATAATTGCTGACGAATATTCGGACGAGTTGATAGTCCCACCGCTGTTGTTTATACCTTTTGTCGAGAATGCGCTTAAACACGGCAACGACAATACGGCCGATTCCTATATTCTTATTATATTTAAAATCAGGTGTGGTAAACTGCACTTCTTCTGCACCAATTCATGTCCGTTAAATGAAGCGGAACATAAAGAGGGGGGAATAGGCCTTAATAATATAAGACGCCGTCTGGAACTTATATATGGGAAAAATTATTCACTGGATATAAACCGTACAACGAAAACTTATAGTGTAAATCTGACTGTCGGAATATGAAATGTATAATAGTAGACGATGAACCTTTGGCCCGCAGGGCTATGGAATTTCTTATAGACGAGTCCTCAGGGCTGGAGCTTGCAGGGCAGTTTCCGGATGCCGTTTCTGCGGGAAATTTTATGAAGAATACGGATGTCGACCTGGTATTTTTAGATATAAAAATGCCGGGAATAAACGGACTGGAATTCGCAAAGACGATCCCGGAGAAGACTCTTGTTGTTTTTACTACCGCGTTTGCGGAGTATGCGCTGGACAGTTATGAAGTCGATGCCATAGATTATCTGGTTAAGCCCGTTGAAAAAGAGAAATTCGACAGGGCCGTAACCAAGGCGCTCTCTTACAGGAAACTTTTCGATTCGATGGATGCTTCGGACGGAATAGAAACATTGTCTAAAGAATATATGTATGTGAAATCCGAGAGAAGATATTATAAAATTATGTTCTCGGAACTGCTTTACATAGAAGGTTTGAAGGATTACGTTATCCTGCATCTTCCGGATAAAAAGATAATCACCAGAAAAAACCTGAAGACCATTTACGATATTCTGCCCGGAGAACTGTTCCTGAGGGTGAATAAATCTTATATTGTCAATACTGAGAAAATCGATTCGTTCTATAACAACGATATTTTTATAGGCAGGGCGGAGATACCTATAGGCCACAGTTACAGGGATAATGTTTTTTCGCGTCTGTTAAGCGGAGTGGAATAAAAACAGCCCGGAACCAGGCTGGGCTATTTTTACAAATATTGAGGGATAACTAAAGTTCCATAGATGACAGTTCGGCAAATGACAGATGAAAATCCCGTTCCGCTTCCCCTGTTTTGTTTACTGTTTCATAATACAAACTTACTTCCATAATGTATTCCAACAGGGAGATTTGTCCTGCATCGAGTGCTTTTTTCAATAAATCAGTATTATTGAATGCGGACAGGGAGTTTTTATATTCCAGAGCGATGTGCATTAAGCGCGATGTGCGGTAATACAGTTTTTGGAGTTCCGAATAAAACTGTATCCTCGTATCTGTCTGTTTCGCTTCGGAAGCAATGACCGCAGCCTTTGCCTGTTTTACTTTATTCTTATTATCCCATAGCGGTACTGAAATGCCGACCGTTATTCCCTGATAGTTTTGTCCGAGGGTCTTTTCTCGCATATATCCAGCTGTCAGGGATGGGAGTCCCATTGCCTTATTGAGCGAGACCTGTTTTTGGCTGAGTTCCACCTCTTTTTTAACGTATTTAAGGACAGGACTCTTTTCTTCTGCATAGGCGAACCATTCCTCGAAATCCGAAGGCAGCACCACTGCCGGATAATCCGTCTCTTCGAAAATTATTTTCTGATCTCCGTTCAGCCGTCTGAGTCCCATTAGTACCGCGGTTCTTTCCATCTCGATTCTCGACATTTCCCCTTCGGCGGCAGAGAGATTCAGCATGGCTTTGTTATAGTCCAGAATGTTGGCATCCCCGTTCTCGAGTGCAGATTTGAAACTGTTCGCTATAATACGTGAATGTTCGATACGTGTTCCGAGCTCCTGCCTCAGGCGGTTGTAATATATCAGTTCCATACAGTACTTTCTTGCTTCGCGGAGAATATCGATGCGGTCCGCCTTATACCGGAGTTCCACGAGATGGTTCTGTTTGTCAGCCTGCCTGTTTTTCATCCCGGTTATAGTCGGAATGTCGAAGTTCTGTTTTACGCTTATATCCTTTCTGTTGCCGATCATTCCCGGATTTCCCCACAGGTAATTGAATTCCACTTCCGGATCGGACAGGAATATATCAGTTCTGTTGCCGAGCTTTTCCGTGTCCGTCTGAATTCTTAAGGCTTTGAGTGTAGTATTGTTTTTTTCTACGGATTCCAGAATTTCCGGAATATTATTTTGGGCTGCGGACGACAGAACGGTCATCAGAACTGCCGTAAGTATCGTTATTTTTTTCATTGTTCCGTAATTTTTTCCGTGATGAGTTTGTTTTCAGTTTTACGGTTCGTAAGGATATACATTATAGGAACTATAAATCCATTCAGAAGAGTAGAGGTAAGGAGTCCTCCGAGGATCACTTTAGCCATCGGGCTCTGGATTTCGTTTCCAGGTAAGTCTCCACCCAATGCAAGCGGAGTGAGTGCAAGTGCAGAGGTCAGGGCTGTCATGAGTATCGGGTTAAGACGGTCCAGCGATCCGGCGACCACGCTGTCTTTTACCGATAAACCTTCCTGCCGCAGATCGTCGAATCTGGAAACGAGAAGCATTCCGTTGCGCGTGGCGATTCCGAAGAGCGATATGAAACCTATTATTGCAGGAATACTTATTACTCCGCTGGTGAAGTAAATTATGAAAATGCCACCCGTAAGTGCTAAAGGCAGATTCAGCAAAATTACGGCGGACTGCGTAGTACTTTTGAATTCATTATACAATAATAGGAATATTACCAATATCGAAAATATCGACGCGATCAGCAGGATCCGCGATGCGGCCTGTTCACTCTCGAATTGTCCGCCGTATTCTATATGGTACCCTTCGGGAAGTTTTACGCCCGATTCTATTCTCCCCTGAATATCTTTAACGAGCCCGCTGAGGTCGCGGCCTGCGGCATTTGCCGAGATTACTATTTTTCTTGCTGCATTCTCTCTGCTGATAGTATTCGGACCGACTGTAGAGGTAATCTCGGCTATATTCTCCAATGGTATCTTGAGGCTTCCTGCATCCACTATGAGATTTTTAATGCCGTCGATCGTTTCCCTGTGTGCGTCGTCCGCCTTAAGGGTTAGATCGAAAACCATGTTGCCTTCGTAAACCTGCGATACTTCTTCGCCTGCAAGCATTACGTTGATTATGCGGGCAAATTCCGGAAGTGTTATCCCGTATTTGGCAAGCAGTTCCCTTTTAGGCTCGATCTTTAGCTGGGGACGCTCTATCTGTTGTTCTACGTTTAGGTCCGCAATGCCGTTTACATCCTCGATGGCTTCCCGGATCTCATTACCCAAAGAAAACAATTTGTTCAGATTGGGTCCGAATAGTTTGATGGCGATATTGGCTTTGGTTCCGGAGAGCATGGCGTCGATACGGTGGGAGATAGGCTGTCCTATTTCGATGCTGGCCCCTGGCAGTGATCTCAATTTTTCCCTCATTTCTTCCATCACCATCTCCTTACTGCGCATGTCGAGGGTGAAAGGAGCTTCGATTTCCGATACATTTACACCTAACGCATGTTCATCCAGTTCCGCCCGTCCGGTTTTACGGCCTGTCGTACTTATTTCCGGAATTGAAAGAAGATTCTCTTCCGCCATTAATCCGATCCTGTCGGATTCTTCCAGCGAAACACCCGGAAGGGTGCTGACGTTTACGGTAAACGATCCTTCGTTAAACGGCGGCAGGAAGCTGCGCCCGAGCGTTAACAGCATTATAATGGATATTACCACCAATGCGGCTGTTCCGCCCAGAACCGTTTTTTTGTGGGATAAGGCCCAAATGAGGGAAGTATGATAGTGTTTTTTGAGTTTGCGGGCAGCGGCGGAATATTTTTCTACCTTATTCTTGCGTTCCTTAGTCAATAGGTAGCTGCACATTACCGGAGTCAATGTCAACGCTACTATCGTCGATGCGCAGAGGGCTATTATGAACGATATCCCGAGAGGTGCGAGCATCCGCCCTTCCATGCCAGAAAGGAAAAATAACGGAACGAAGCTGGCTACGATAATAAGCGTCGAATTCAGGATAGGCATACGGACTTCCCGTGAGGCTTCGTAAATTACGGTAAGATTCGATTTACGGATCGTTTCGGGAATTTGCCGATTCTCCCGCAGTCGTTTGAATACGTTTTCCACATCTACTATAGCGTCGTCCACAAGAGAACATATTGCTATGGGCATACCGCCCAGACTCATTGTATTTATGGTTAATCCCATTACTCTCAATGCGAGTATGGCAGTGAGAAGGGCGAGTGGAATAGTTACCAGTGAAATGATAGTCGTCCGGAAGTTCATCAGGAACACGAAAAGAATTATTACGACGAAAATTCCCCCTTCGTAAAGTGATTTTTTGACGTTGCTTATAGAGTTGTTGATAAATTTTTCCTGACGGAAGATTTCCGTATTTATTGTCAGATCTTCAGGCAGGGTATTTTTCAATTCGTTTATCGCCCTGTCAATTTTTTCGGTGAGCTCGATAGTGCTCGTATTGGGCTGCTTGGTCACGGTCAGCAGCACGGCGGGTTGTCCTTCTACAGATGCGGTCCCGATCTTCGGTGTTTTGCTGCCGGTTTTTATTTCCGCTATATTTTCCAGAAACACCGTAGCATCGTCTGCCGTTCTGACAACCGAGCGTCCGAGGGCATCCGTGTCGTTTGCAGAGATTATTCCGCGGATAATATATTCGTTGCCGTACTCATACAATACTCCGCCGGAAATATTCCGGTTCATATCTTGTACAGCATCCAGTACCGCATTCATTCCGACGCTGTAATGCTTCATTTTTTCAGGATTAAGCAGGATCTGGTATTCCTTGATGTCTCCTCCGATTACCGTTACCTGTGCGACTCCTCCTGTAGAGAGAAGGCGCGGACGAATGGACCAATCGGCCAGCGTGCGAAGTTCCTGAAGCGAGGTCGTCCCGGATGTCAGTCCGATTATCATCAGCTCCCCGAGTATGGATGACTGCGGACCGAGCGTAGGTCTGCCTACATTTGACGGAAGCTGGTCGCCGACCACCGCCAGTTTTTCGGAAACTATCTGGCGTGCAAGGTATATGTCGGTGCCCCAGTCGAATTCGACCACACTATGGAGAATCCTGTCGTAGATGAAGAACGTACGCGCCGCACGTCTGTCGCACCGTTAACTGCTGTTTCTATGGGAAACGTTACAATTCTTTCCACTTCTTCCGGAGCCATTCCTTTGGCTTCGGTCATTATCACCACTGTCGGAGCGTTCAGGTCGGGAAAAACGTCCACTTCCATATTCATGGCGGTGTAAATGCCTGCCAGAGTAAGAAGCACCGCCCCGATCAGAACCGCAAGACGGTTGTTAAGCGAGAATTTTATTATTTTATTAAGCATCGGTTTTCAGTTTAAGTGTGTGTGTCCTTCGGGAATTAACGATGAAACCGATGCAAGTTTGATTTGATAAGCACCCCGCGTTACGACTTCGTCCCCGGGATGTAATCCGGCAAGGATCTGAACCCTATCGCCGTTGTCCTGACCGGGTGTTATTTCCTGCTTCCTGTATTCATCATCGGCTATTTTCAGGTAAACGAAATAAATTCCCTGTTCTTCGGTGAGAGAGGATTTAGGTATGGATATCGTGTTTTCTGTCTGGTGTCCTAAAAGATAGACCTCCGCGAATGAACCAGGAATAATATCTCCGTCATTGTCGAATTCAAAAATCACCGGAATATAAAAAGAATCCTGATCGGTAGTTTTTCCGTATGACATAAGACGTCCGTTGAGGTCGGATAATCTGTAAACCTTATCGTCGTATGCCATTTTAAAATTAGCTCCGCTCACTGTCTTTAATAAATTGAAGTATTTCTCGGACACTTCGGCCTTTAATTGAAGTTTATTGTTTTTGGTGATGGTTGCGATAGGTTGACCCACAGATACGTATTCACCCTGGCTGACAAGAATATTTTTAATGTATCCGGTTATGGGAGACGTTATTTTTACTCCGTTTGCCGTGATATTTTCTGCCTGCGCATCGTAGGCATTTTTGGCTGTTTCGTAGCGTAGTTTTATCTGCTCGAATTCTTTTGCGGATATTATCTGATCGGATACGAGGCTCCGTGCTCTTTCGTATTCCGCCACGGCATTACGGTAATCTATTACTGCCTTGTCTGCCGGATCGCCGTCCAGTATTTTACGTGCGGATACAGTAACTACGGTTTCACCTGCACGGACGGAGATTCCGTTAATCAGAGACGGATTCGCAAAGGAGACCAGTCCACTGGTGGTTGCTGTAATTATACTTTCGCCTCCCTGCGTGGTCGATATCTGCCCTCCGGTTTTTATTATCCGGTTAAAGGCAGCCGGTTTTACTGTTTCCATTTCGAGGCCTGCCGATTCCGCCTGTTGTTCGGTGAAGACTATATGATCGCTGCTGTGAGATGTTTTTTCCTTTTTGTCTTCGGAATGGTCATGCCCGTCATGGTCCGAATGGGAATGATTGTGGCTAGTGCATCCTGCTGTAAGCATTATCATAAGCAGAATCCCTGTTTTTATGATTTTCATGTTTGAAATATAAGAACCCCGTTTGGACGGGAATTAAACATATATTGGATTCAATGCCTGAATAAGTTTTAGGCATAGCAACGGTTAGTTTAATAGCATATATACGGAAAAAATTATTCCGTAAATATCAAATATGTGTACCGTTAATCTTTAAGTAAAACAGGGAGGTGCGCGCAGGCCGTAGATGTGGCACGCGTCGATAGAATTATAGGTGGTTATAAATTCTCCGAATCCGGAGTCTAAGCCCAGAGGATCGACCTCGATGTTTGAGTAAATAATGTATAGTAATGGAAACGGATGTAAATGCCCGGCATTATCGCAGTGGGAAATACAGTCGTGTTTTTCGTTGTCTCCTCTGGCTAAAATATATCCGACGCCGATGTAACAGTTGCATGAATGTTCAGCGTTGTCTGTATCGTGATGGTCGGAATGTTCCATATCCGATGGTTCACATTCACCGCATACATCCGTAACTACACAAGCGAACTGTCCGTGATGGTGATGGGGAACAGCTGCGAGCGATACGGTAAAAATAATCGCCAAAGAAAATAATAATGTTGTTATTAAATGTTTCAATTTTAATGAACAATTATTTTATAAAATTAAAACAAATTTAGCGAAGTGCAAAATATGGTCCTTTAGCTGTTGCCGATGCATTTCTTTATCGCGGTGCGCACGATGCTTCTGACTACGATCTCATGGAATGGTCTTATGGAATAAAAATATATTTTCCGAGCCAGTATTTAAATTGAACTACCGTGATTATCCGTACATTGAAATTATTGTCAATATTTCCATATAGACTGAAATAAATGCAGTCAGGTGTTTGTCGTCAAGACACAGTACGGTCTCGCACGGCGATTTGCCGGTTACCGAGAAAAGACCGCAGGCTTCACCATGTCTTATACAATTTTCGACTGCTTTAGGATCGAAATTGTTTTCAGTCCTGATACCGAACGGTTTTACAAGCGTGTTACGTATATTGAATAGTGTCTTTATGCACGCCTCTATCCTGACGAAGAGATAAATATAATCTGGATAAGGTTGTGGATAAAGGTGCTGGCCGAACCTGTTCACAAATCATCCGCCATTCCAGATGGATGCAAATTTCGGGACTACCGCCGGAATATCGGAAATGCTGTTGCAGAGCCATGTTCAAGATACTGACGGAGGTTACATTATACACTTGCTTCCTGCCCTTCTAAGAATTTGAAAGCAGGGGAAGTATTTGGAGAGGTTTAGTTTTATGAGTATTAATTAAGTAGTTATTAATAGTTATGGTGGTCATAAGACGCAATTTGTATCTATAAATTTAAAATTAAACTTTTAATACCTAGATTAACAATTTAATTAGAAAACATTTTCGGTTTCATGGTTTATTTTTCAATCCGGGAAGTGTCAATGCATATAAACTAAAGTGATATAAAAAATTGAGACGCTAAATGAGTCTCAATTTTTTTTGGGGGATTATTCATTATGAGGTTGAATAAATTTTGATTTCCGGAGCTTTGTATAACTAATGACGTCCTTTTTGAACATCTCGGTTCTCAATATGTGTTTGCGTCGTTCCCTGCTGAAACCGTGAATAATGAACATCTTAATTTCGTATTAATAGTTGGAATCATCAATAATTATACATATAGGTTTTTGGATTGAATTTCTTATCTTTGTTACTATGAAGACAGAACGTACTATCTCGAAGTTCAACAGCGAACTTAAACTAAAAGGCTTCAAAGCATTCCAGATAGATGACGACAGCAGCGATACCCGCACTTACAGCCGTAAGGATTTTTATAAAATTTGCATTACTACCGGAAAGAGCATCATCAATTATGCCGACCGGAGTTTTGAGCAGGAAGGCACGATCCTGTTTTTCGGCAATCCGCATATCCCTTACTTATGGGAAACAATATCAACCACATACGTAGGTTATACATGCTTGTTTTCGGCGGATTTCCTCAAGCAGTACGAACGCTCGGAGAGCCTGCTTCAATCGCCGTTCTTCAAAATCGACGGGACTCCTATTCTGAAGATATCGGAACAACAAAGGTTGTTTCTTAACACGCTGTTCCAGAAAATGATCGAGGAGCAGGAGAGCGACTATATTTTCAAGGGCGAACTTATCCGCGACTACATCAACCTGATAATACATGAAGCGTTGAAGATGGAGGCATCAGAACATTACCATTATACGAAGAAGGCAACAGCGCGTATAACATCTGTATTTCTTGAGTTGCTGGAGCGGCAATTCCCGATCGAAACCTATGATATGCCGCTGCAACTGCGGACGGCGCAGGATTACGCCAGCTGCTTAAACATACATACCAATTATCTGAATCGTGCGGTAAAAGAGATCACGGGCAAATCAACCACTTCTCATATTACGGAGCGGATTATTGCTGAGGCGAAGGCACTGCTGCAACATACGGACTGGAATATTTCGGAAGTTGCCTATGCACTCGGGTTTGAATATCCGACCTACTTCAATAATTTTTTCAAAAAACATACGGGGACCACCCCAAAATCCCTGCGGTAAGCAGTGGTTTGAATTTCTTAATTATAGGTTTGAAAATCGTTAACCGGCGCAGCTGACAACTCCGATCTTTGTATTAAAAAGTACAAAGATGGATAAAACGGATATTTTCGAGCGGTTAAGAAACGGGGAAACGATTCTTCCCAATGATCCCAAAGCCTGTAAAATGCGAGAGGCGGCATACGCTACAAAGAAACTTCTCGTACAAATGAATACTTCTTCCGATCCGGCAGAAATCAGAGATTTGTTGAGACGGATTACTGACAGCACAATCGACGAAAGTGTGGACGTATTTACTCCTTTATATATTAATTACGGAAAGCACACTAAAATAGGTAAAAACGTATTCATTAATTTCAACTGCACATTTCTGGATATGGGAGGTATTACCATTGAGGATGGTGTGCTTATAGCACCCAACGTCAGTATATTATCCGAGGGCCATCCTGTTTCGTCCGGTATGAGAAGTTCGCTCGTTCCCAAACCAATTCACATTAAACGAAACGTTTGGATCGGTGCTGGTGCAACCATCCTGCAAGGCGTGACCATTGGTGAGAACGCCATCGTAGCTGCAGGTGCTGTCGTATCTGAAGATGTCCCCGATAGTGTGGTCGTTGGCGGTATCCCTGCGAAAATCATCAAAGATATAGAAAGATGAAAATAAAGAGCACAACGCCTAATGGCTGAAATTACAGATGATGAATGTGACCGCGCTGTTGTAGTAAACCTCAAAGGGGTGTGGAATTGCATGAAATTCGAGATCAAGCAGATGTTAAAACAACGTGGAGGAGCTGTTGTTAACACATCTTCACAAGGAGGAGAGTATTTTGCCGGACAGGCTTACTATATTTCCTGTAAACACGGAGTGATAACACGGATGGCGGCTGTGGATTTTGCCTCAAAAGGAATCCGTATAAATGCCGTTTGTCTTACTCCAATGGCGAACGAATCGATGCGCAGGAATCCCGATTTAGAAAAGGAACTTGTGAGTGAAATTACCGGCCGGACGTTTAGGCAAACCAGAAGAATTACGGATGCCGTATTTGTGACTTTGCAGCCACGCTGCAAATTTTGTGCACGGCCATGCTTTAATGGTAGACGGAGACTATACCATCCATTAATCAATTACTAACCCGGTCGGCAGCAAAAGAAATACGAACCGCATAAATTATTTAATTCATATGAAAACCTTCCAATTATTAATAATGCTATTGCTGGGATCTCATATGACAATGCACGCTTGCAGTACGGATGGTGCCGGCACCAATGCCGAAACCTCGGACCAACCTGTCGGCATTGAAGATCCGAGTGAGAACGGTAATGGTATAAAATTGGTTATAAAAATCAATTCAGCAGAGTTCGTGGCCACGCTCGAAGACAATGCGGCGGCGAAGGCCTTCAAAGAAATGCTGCCGATGTCTATCGGTATGAGCGAACTGAACGGCAATGAGAAATATTATACCATGCAGCAAAGCCTGCCGACCGCCGCCGCAAGTCCGGGCACGATCCATAGCGGCGATATTATGCTCTACGGCTCGGCAATGCTCGTACTCTTCTATAAAACTTTCGCGACTTCTTACAGCTATACTCGGATAGGCCGCGTGGACGATCCGTCAGGATTGGAAAGGGCGTTGGGGAACGGGATTGTTACCATCACTTTTGTAACAAATGATAATTGAATAAAATGAAAAGAATAATATTAATAGCTATGCTCGTGGCCGTAATAACCACACAGAGTGCGGCAACCGTAAATAATCAGACAAATGATAACAATATGGAACAGCTGGAATTAACAAATCAGTGGGATAAGGTATTCCCCCAGAGCGATAGGGTATACCACACAAAAGTGACCTTCATAAATCGCTATGGCATCACGCTCGCCGCCGATATGTATATACCGAAAAACGCGGAAGGAAAGTTGGCGGCAATCGCTGTCAGCGGCCCGTTTGGTGCGGTAAAAGAACAGGTTTCGGGCCTATATGCCCAGACTATGGCAGAGCGAGGGTTCATCACACTAGCTTTCGACCCGTCATACACTGGCGAGAGCGGTGGTAAACCGCGTTATGTGGCTTCGCCAGACATCAATACCGAAGATTTCAGTGCAGCGGTGGATTTTCTTACCACCCTCCATAACGTAGATATAGAGCGGATTGGGATTATAGGTATATGCGGTTGGGGTGGACTCGCGATTAATGCTGCGGCGATGGACACTCGCATCAAAGCTTCTGTCGCATCGACGCTGTATGATATGAGCCGTGTGATCGCCAATGGCTATTCTGACTCGATGGATGCCGACGCGCGCTACGAACTGCGCGTACAACTCAATACTCAACGTACGATCGACGCCCGAAGCGGTACTTATGCACTTGCCGGTGGTGTAGTGAACCCGATGCCGGACGATGCGCCATGGTTCATGAAAGAATACCACAACTACTATAAGACCATGCGCGGTTATCACGAACGATCGCTCAACTCGAACAACGGCTGGCACCTAACATCGTCTCTTTTTTTCATCAATATGCCACAGCTTTCATACGCCGGAGAGATTCGCAATGCGGTGCTTGTTGTCCACGGAGAGAAAGCACATTCGCGCTACTTAGGCGAAGATGCGTTCAAAATGCTTAGAGGCGATAATAAAGAGCTGATAATAATTCCCGGAGCCAGCCATGTCGACCTGTATGACCGCACTGATATTATACCGTTCGACAAACTCGAATCATTCTTTGAAATGTACCTGAAATAGAATAATTAAACGAGGGTGCAGTTTTCATGGTTGAAGTTTAGTTTCTTCTTCATAAGTTAATAATAAAGGAACTGTATGCGCCTGTCTTTATTTAATTCAAAATAGTCTTTTAAAATTATTTCTGTTTTCATGTATTTGTTTCGGAATGATTAGTTGTGACAAATCTTTTTATGAAAACGAAACCATTAATATCGAAACTATTTCCAATCAAGATGGAATAATCGGTTGGGAAAACCAATTAAAATCTATTATCAACAATCCGGTCGATTTATTAAATGAAAGCGGTATTTCATTGTTAGATTATGAATTTATCGATCAAATAGATTCGAAAAGTAAATTAACATTACAAAAAATTACTAAAAAACGATCAAGAAATGATTCCGTTTTTCGAGAATTCATTCAAAAAAGTTAAAGCTATAAATAAACAAGAAGCATTACTTGTAAAGTCGGAATTACAATCTTATGATTTTAAAAGATTGGAAAATATATAGACAGCACAATAAACACGGGGTTGAATGTTTTGCGTCTAAAATGGGATAATAATGGAACTGAAGCATATACTTTGTGTATTGCCACAGAAGATATGATAGTATATGATAATTTCATTATTAATACTTTTATTGTTAATGAGGAAGTTACGGTAAGTAACAGTGAGTATATTATTCCGAGACTAAAGTCTAATGTTATAGAAAATGGGAACGGCAACGGGAATGGAAGCGGAAATGAAAACGGAGGTGATATTCAAGAAATTCCTTATTCTGATTCATGGGTAACTGGAACAACGATAAGTTGGTTGTTTAATAATGAATGGATTAGGGGATATGCTTATTGTTATCATTCAATATGGGGAACAACCTTCGTGGATCATGTAGAAGGAAAAACTTGGACAGAAATCCAAGACCATAAGCACCACGGCGACTCTGATATGCAAATGGGTTCAAGAGTAGCTAAAACACAAGATATTGATAATTACAGAATAGCTTATGTATGGGGACTTGCAACCCCATTTGTATCTATGAATTTTTCATTTTTGGGGAATCGCTTTGATATTTCTTTTTCAGGATTAGGATCATCGGTCGGAGGAGAAGGTATAAATGCTTTTATCTACTAATAAACATGTAAACATTCCATAAAACCTGTAAGGTTATAATATAAAATTATCATTATTCAACGCGAAGTATTCCGATAATCCGGTACAGATTACTATCGAAATGGAAGACTGGCTACATAAAGATCCGTACTCGGACTTCGACAACAGCAAAACATTTATCCGGATAAATGAACTTGGGAACGAAACGCCTCTTATCGTGAATAAGATTATGTATAATATCCACAAGAATAATAAACGGGATATTAAAACGGTAGGCAGTACGAGGTTCGGTATTCAGGCATTATTGAAGGGAATTTACATTCACAACGATCTGTTATTCTTCCATATATCGGTAAAGAATCAGTCCCGTATTTCCTATGACATCGACTATCTTAATAACTTATCAATCCCCTTCAAAAATTTCTCCACATCGAATAACTCCATATCATCAGCAGTTTTTACGTAGTCTCTTCCGAACCAGAGTTTGTTCGAATAAAGCGGTTTGGATTTAGGGTCCAATGGTATGGAAAAATTTCGAATTTCAACTCATGGAACATACTGTCGTATTGGATACTTACATGGTACTTAGCGGCATTATTTAGTGCGAGAATAATGTTGGTTATTCTTGTAATAACATTCATAAATAAGAAATTAAAAGGACAGGCGTTAAGCCTGTCCTTTAGTAATATTAAGCTATTGCTCGAAATTCTTCAAAATCTTCATTATCGGGAGGTATCGGAATAATCACTTTCTGTTCATCTTCCGGATCATTAGCTAACGGAATTTCCGGTTCCTCGACTTCGATAGGTTCTTCCTGCACTGGTTCCGGATCGCCGTCGAAGAGATAGCCGAGTTTTCTCGCGGATTGTTTAAGTTCCTCAATTTTAATTTTATTCTCTTCTTCCTGTTTAAGGAACGATTCTACCGCTTTTTCGATCTTTTCCTGCCGGCTGTTAAAGTTGTCCATGTGTTTTGCAGCCGCCACCTTCGTCTTCAATTCATTATGTTGGACGGAGAAATTAAATAATAACTCGCGCTGGAACCAATTGCATTCCCTGGAAGCATTGAATGTACTGAAGATAAACGACCTTTGGACTATAATCATTTGTTCCGGGGTAAGCGAACAGACGATCTCCCAGATCTCCGGTTCTTGGAGATGTTTTTTCTCATATCCCAACTGCCATAAACAACAGGACGGATAACTGTTTATCATTATGAAGTACGTTAATTTCTCTTCCAGTTCTGATAAAGGGTTGTCCGGCATTGAATAGTCGTATAATATCTCCCTCATCTTGGGAAAAATATTTTTATAGAGCAGTTCTTTGTTGTGTTTTGTTTTTTCCCTCTCTTCTTTCCGAAGTTTCTTAAATTTCGGAATTGAATTTTCCAGAGTTTTGATACCGTTGAGAAGGTTATCGAGTTGGATTTTTACCGGATCGGGTTCGATGGTTATTTTCTTTTCCTCATCCGGTGTAGCTTCGGATTCGTTTTCCGGAATGGACGCCACGTTAATTTGCGGTTGCCCGGTGGAAAATACATCGCTTTCAACCTCATCCTCTTCTTTTTCAAGATTGATTAGAGCAGTATAAACGTCTTTATCATCGACTACCACACAGTAGCGAGCTTTGCCCGTATCAACGTTTTTCTTGGCTTCTTCCGATTCCGAAATCCATTCCTTCAATTCCTTATCGTACTTAGCCTGAGCGATTCGGAATTTCTCTTTATCTTTAAAATCCGACTTCTTCAGTTGGACCGGTTCGTTAGACAGTACATCGAAGTTCTCTTCGTAAATGTCAATCATTTCACACCCGTCAGCCTCCAGTTTCTCCAACGTATGTTTATCGGAACATACTTCGTGACCGATTAGGTATGACGGATTTTTCTCGATGGCATCCTTTACCTTTCCGTAAATGTACCGTGTGTTCTTACCTGACAGGCACTCGTAGTTTTTACACGAAGCGCAGTCGGACTTATCGAAAAAATATTCGTCGAGACGTGTGGTATATGCTTTATTTAGGTTCCTCGCAATCTCCTTGGTCCTGTTACCGCGCCATGAATTGAAACACCCCACGGCGAAGTGATCTCTATACATTTCGGTTTGCAGTTGAGGACTGTATTTAGCAATTTCCAAAGCGGACGTTATGTTGATTTCATCCGCTTTGAGAAGATCAACGAAGTCCGGTATCAGATCGTTAAGGTTAAAAAGCAACCGTATGTACGATACCGATTTACCGTATTTAACGGATAGGGATTTGTAGTCATTACCGCCATTCAGTTCGGATTTAAACTTAACGGCAAGTTCGAACGGTGTTAGATCTTCCCGTTGGATGTTCTCAACTACCGCAATGTCCTGGGCGTGGGAATCGGTGGTCCTAATGATTTTTGCCGGGATAGTCTTCCTTTTAAGGATTTGAAAGGCACGAAAACGCCGTTCTCCATAGACGATCTCGTATTTATCCGTTTCCGGTATCTGCCTTATCCCGATTTCTGAAATTAAACCGATCTTTTTGATAGACTCCGCCAGTTCCGTAATCTTAGACTGTTCGAAACTACTTCGCGGATTATTAATGCTCGGATTGATCTTTTCCAATTCCATTTCTACGATTTCTGTTTGCAGGGAATCAATATCAACGGTGTTTTCGGTTTTAGTCGTTGGAGTGGTTTTAACTGTCGCACTCTTTTTCGGTGTCCGTGTCTTTTTGACCGGAGCCTGCTTTGTTGTTGATTTCATTCTTTAAGATTTATTGGTTTATATTTAAAAAATAAACCGACCTGTTTATTTCAGGTCGGTTGTTTCTGCGGTTTGCGATCCGCATTATTTCTTGTGTTCCGGTTTACCAGATCAAAATACTACTGATTCTTTCATATTGTTTTTAAATTAAACCTAGGTCGAATGACCGGGATATATTTATAATATTTTATAAAGTCGATCCTCCGAAGAAAATCTTACCATGCCGAAGATATAATCCGGATTTTCTACCGCACCCGCAGTATATAGTTTCTTTTGAGGGTGAATCCAATTTGCGAGATCATTTTTTTCAGCCTGTAATCCAACATTGTTTCCAAATGTTTGACCTCACGTTTTCCCACTTTAATTTTGACATAGCTCCAAAGCAAGTGCGATTCGGATTTTAGATTAATATCTACATCCAAAATCTCTACTTGTTGAAGATTTTCCTTTATGGCGAGGTCATTGTCAATTTTGATTCGTTTTTCAAAAAAGTCAATATACTCCGAACGGTAATTATTAATGTTATTTATCCATGAAATATACTTTTTGATCTGCGTCTCAAAGTTTTTCATTCCATTGCTGACGCTTAAACGTATCGTGGAGTCAAAAACAAGGCTATAATCAGTAGTCCCACGCCATTTTCCCGTACAGGAGTGCTTTGTTCTAAACCATGACTTATAACCCATAAGTCTTGTAAGTTCATTTACCGCTTCTATTTCTGATTTTTTCATAATTACATAAATTTAATACCCCGGTCGAATGACCGGGGTATGGTTAGTATAAGTCTTGATAATTGTTCTCCGCCAACCGGCAGAAAATTTCGTAGTTGTACTGTTTTACGTCTATCACAATGGAAGTATAAACGTGATTCAAGCCAAATTCAAAACGCATCACGATACCGTTTCTTTTTATCGTACCTGATTTTTTATCATGGTTCCACTGAATTTCCTCGTCCTTCACTAAATCAAGAAATTCGTCTCTGCATTTTTGGGAGGTATCGTTCATTTGTTGCAGTTTACCGATTACTGCCAAATCATAAGAAACGTGATCCATAATTGATTTAAAATTCAGCTTTCTTGCCTTAAGTGGGGATGGAAATTCATGAAACTTATAATGATTTATATCGTTGTTGCTTAATAATGGATAATCGCTATGGTTTATCTCGGTATAAATCGCGTATTCTTTTGATCTTTCAATTACCTTAAAAATTCGGTTATTGGAAATGAATATCGCTACGGCGTTAAGTAAATAACCGCCATCAACATTGAAAAGAATATCCACATCGGACTCGTACTTTTTTAGTTCCTCCAATAACGGACTAAGAGTTTCTTTGACGTGTTCTATAAACTCCGGATTTTTTACCCGTTCCGGTTTAACGTCTTTCAGTCTTATGTTCATAAATTTTAGATTTTCGTTCCATAATGAAAGTATGGAAGCCGGTTAAAGCGGCTGGTAGAGACACGGCGTTTTCCGACCAAAACTTGTTTTTGGGAGGAATATTCACGCCGTGTCTACCTTTGCCGCGCACCGGCTTCCATAACAAAAACGATATATGATAATCGGAATCTTTTTTTGTATGATCTTCGTGTCAAATAATAGTTAAAAAGGGAACTGAGTATATTGCAAAGGATTTTTGGTTTCGGGTAAATTATTGATTATAAGATAAAAACCAAAGGCGATAATACTGTAAAACGTCAGATTATTCCGTTTTTGGTCATATAAATATCTCCGGTATATTTGCTTTTGAAAGACAAGCCGCAAAGTTCTGATTATTGTAATAGATGAAGAACCTTCGTTTATTAAAATATTAGAACAATGATAACTAAAACTATTACCCTGCCGGTATCAGATACCGACTTATTAAGAATTGATTTTAAAAACTATTTGAAGGAACAACTAAACCAATCGCCGACACCGATTGTCATGTCGGAAGAAGAAATAGAGAAAAAGGTCGATCACGCCATTAGGGTTTATCAAAGACGTAATAACAAAGGCAAAATAGGTGAAGCGTATTTTTTTGCATTGGAATGCCTGATTAAAAACCTTTATTATACTCCTGAAGATATTGTTGAAGAATCCGGAAGTGATTTACTGGCTTATGTTATTACAAAACATGCAGAAAAAGTAAGAGAAACAAGCGTTTCAATTTACTTAAAGACTTATATGCGAAACAGGGATATATACCGGATAAAGAGGCGAAACATTTAATTACCATTCTTAGAAAAGCTGAATACAAAACAATAGGATAAATAAAAGCGGACCATCTGGTCCGCTTTTATTATGCTCTTGTCGTTAATAATGGTATCTCATGTAACCGCTTCCTCCGTTCTTTTCGACAGATTCTTTCCGGCAATAACGCAAGGTCGTATAAGCTGTAAACTTTATCGGCGGTGATCGAACGGTTTACCAGAAGATTATTTTTCACATAATCCTCCAGTTTCTCAGGATCAAGATAGATCAACTTCATCAAAGTCTTTACCGGAACATTCACGTTTACCTGTTCGATTTCAAGGATTATGGAAAGGATTATGACCATCGGCACGAGCTGTTGGTTCATTTGGATAAGTTTAGAAAGAGTTTCACGCTTGACTAATATAAGATCGTTATTTTCCATGATTGCTATTTTTAGATTTTAAACTTGTTAGTTTTGATTGTTTTTCGAGATAGGACTTTAGCTCGGATTTACGGTAGAACCGCCGGCTCCCGAACTTTACGCCAGTTATCTCCCCGGCGGTGGTAAGATTCCGGACGGAACGCTCGCACAACCGTAGAAACGCCATCGTTTCGTGCATGTTATACAGCGTGTCTTCCTCGTTGATTACCTTGCTGTTCGCAAGACTCGTGAGGGTACTCTGAATGTTCTCGGTCTTTGATAATAAAAGATCGAGCTTCTGGATAATAATTACATCTTCTCGCATAGGCTAAAATTTATTGCTGTGCCACAAAGATTGATAACCTATGAAACGAAAGTATTATAGCTAATATATTAGCTGAAGTGTTTTTTTAATGGAAGGGTAAGGAATTGAACTGCATCGAAAGATAAGTTTGTTGAAAATTTGTTACTGCGTAAAGAGGCTGAATTACGAATAAAATTTTAGGTTAAATCCTATTGAATAGTATAAAATTCAAATGAAGAATAATCATGAAATTAAGATAAGTGTACCAAATGTGTACCAAGAAAAAACAAAAAACCTCCCTCAGATAATCTGAGGGAGGTCATGGTACCCGAAGCCGATACACAACCTGTCAAACAACATCCAATCAAAAGAATTTAAAGCATTAATTATTAGTATTTTAACTGTTTTGAAGGAAGGCATATTTTCCTTTATTTTGACGGTTTTTTGTTACTTTTTACACCTTTTTTACACCCCGTTATTTCAATTATTTGTTTATATTTGTGCCGTAGAATCAATGAATTGCGAATGTAGTAAATCTTGTGGTTATGGCGAAATTACAAACAAAAGCTAAAGAAAATCCAAAATTAATGCAAAAAACGCTTGCCGATGGCAGGCATAGTTTGTATCTGGAATACTATTTAGGCTATAATAAAGTGTTCGATGAAACAACCGGAAAGGAGAAAATTAAACATATCCGCTCAAAGGAGTTTCTTAAACTTTATCTTCTGCCGAATCCGAGAACACCGGAAGAACGCCAACGGAACAAAGAGAATCTTGCCCTTGCCACGGAAATACGCATCGACAAAGAAAAGGCTTTGAATGCACAAAGATTCGATAAAAAATTACCTGCAAAGCAACGGATCAACTTCATTCAGTATTTCGAGAATTACATCGCTAACTACAAAAAGAAAGACATCCGCATGATGGAGGGTGCATTACAAAGGTTCAAGGATTTTTTATCGGAATCCTACCCCGCGATGCAGACCAATATCAAACCCGACCAGCTCAATAAGAAAATGATGATGGAGTTTGTCGAATACCTGCAGGAGAAGTCCAAAGGAGAGGGAGCAAGGGGATATTTTCAGCGATTCAAAAAAGTAATAAAGTATGCCGTAGAGCATGATATAATCGTCAAAAATCCATGTGATGGTATAACCTGTGTCGTCGATGATACCGCATTGAAAAAAGACGTTCTGAGCCTTGAGGAGATACAGATATTAGCCAAAACACCGTATCAGAATCCAGAAATAAAAAGAGCATTCCTGTTCTGCCTGTATGCCGGATTAAGGTACTGCGATGTTGTCGATCTGAAATACAGCGATGTGGACTTTAGTAACCGACTACTCAAGTTCGAGCAGAACAAGACAAGGGGCAAATCCCAAAAATCAATCGTAATCATACCGCTGAGCGATACCCTTATAAAACTCATAGGAGAACGACCAAATGAAGATTGTGCTATCTTTACATTACCGAGCCATACGGGATGCCTTAAAGCATTAAAGACATGGGTTAGTCGTGCCGGAATTGAAAAGAAAATTACATGGTACTGTGCACGGCACAGTTTTGCGGTAAACCTTATGGGAGAACTGAAAACGGATGTTAAGACAGTGGCTTCCCTTCTCGGTCACAGTGGCTTGAAACCCATTGAAAAATACTCCCGTGCAGTCGATTCACTCAAAGAAAAAGCAGTGAACGCATTGCCGGAATTGGAAATATAAAGATGAAGAAAAATACTTATGATAAATATATTGAAGAAGTAAGCAAAACCCTTCTACAAGTACCTAATTTTGAAAAGATAGAGCAAGACCCCCAAATGCAGAAGATTTTCGACAGTCTTCATGCAAAAATGGTAGAGGTTTCTAATTTAAGAGAATTATACGAAAAATATTATTGTCCTGCGGCAAGAGAGTGTATAAGAAAACAAACAAAACTTATTCAGAAATCAAAATATCTGAAAGGCAATAATGAAGCATTAGAAAAACTTCAAGATATTTACTACTCCACAATAAGAATGGGGTATGTACAACTTTTTCATTATGTTGAGAGCTATGTGAATGTTTCATTATTTCCTCAATTAAATATTATTTGCCAAGATAGTGATATAAAAACAGTACAATGGTATTGTACAACTAACTATAATTATAACATAGAAAAACACTGGAAACAGCCTCTTGATTTTACAATAGAGAAAATCAACTGGATTACAAGAAGAGTTAAACATAATGACGGATTTCCGATAAATGAACATAACAAATGGCCAACTCATTATTTACTGAAGAATCATGAATTTAGATTTGAGGAAAGCAAGCGATTTCAAATTGAAATAGACGAGTTTATTCAAGACATAAATGACACATTGGATTTTTTAAGTAGGTTTACGACTATTGTATTTAAAATTTATCTTATTCCACTTTTAGAAAAAATGATAAATTTCCTCAAACCACTGTCCAATAACCAAGAGATTGAAGATAATATTAAAATACTTGAAGAGTCAAGAGAATGGTTGATAAATAATATAGATGAATATTTTAAACTATTAGGAATAAACGAATAATAATGTACGGTTCACGGTTCAATAACAAACAATTAAAGCATCTTGTTTATCTTTTCAATGAAGAGATGATCTTTCAGCCTGCAGTTGATGAAAAGGCGGTTAATGGCTTGTTTTCCTGTAAACTCACACAGCCGTTAATGGTGCGGGATGTCCGTAAGTTATGTTACATTATGGATCAGTTAAGACAAAAGGGAATGATAACCCCCATGTGGCAGGCGGTGTCGGAGAAACAGAACTGTTTCATGTCCTTGCGTGGCAAGCCGATCTCACGAAATACCCTCTCCAGTGCTAAATACTACGCCATTAACGAAGACAACGATTATCATCGCTATGCAGAATATATAAATATTGTCGCTCGTATGTAAGTGAGCGAAAGTGAGAGATTTTTTGTCTCTTATTTTATTTTACATTCTTTTGCAGGGTAATTTATAACCAATTATAAAATATGCCTATGCAAAATGAAATTCAAACAAGACTCGAAACAATCGAGCAGTTACTACGGGGACAGAAGACCGTCCTCACATTCGACGAAGCGTGTCAGTTTACAGGGTTGTCTAAATCCTATATGTATAAATTGACTTGCGGGAACAGAATCCCGTTCTACAAACCCCACGGCAAGCACATCTATTTCAATCGTCCGGAACTCGAAAACTGATTGTTACAAAACCGGCACAAGACCAGATCCGAGATCGAAGAAGAGTCGATAAATTATCTGGTCACGGGCAAACTCAAATCCAAATCCTAATGGATAGCCTGACATCTTCGGGCACTATCCGCCAAAGCAGGAAACCTAAAAAATGGATTTGACGCGAATCCGAATCCCACATTAAAGTATAAAATATTAACTTCCGACCATTCGGTAAGTGGAATACTTATACCCTTGTTTTTAAGGTAGCAAGTTTATGTCGGTGTGTTACATAACCGACCAACTTGCAACCACCAAAGTGGTAGAGTTGCTCCCGATGGTCGCAAATAATCATATCATGAAAAAAACATTTTTTATATCCATACGGCTTAATAAAAAGTTACAACTCTTGCTTTATGCCTTAGTCCGCAGGAGCGGTAAAAGCCGGAGTGAAGTCATCCGTGAATTGATACTCAACGGATATGTAAAGGAGAGGATCAGCAAAGAACATATCCAAATTATACGGCAACTCGCCGGAGAAGCGACCAACCTTAACCAGCTCGCAAAAAAAGCAAATACATTTGGCTTTAAAGAGGTAGCTTGAAAATGCGAACAGTCTGCGGATAAAATAAATGGTCTGATTAAAACTATCCGCCATGATGGCTAAGATAACGAAAGGTAAATCTTTCGGCGGGTGCGTCAGGTATGTCCTCGATAAGGAACGGGCATATCTGATCGAAACTGCCGGAATCCACGAAACCGATCCGGAGCAAATGATATGGGATTTTAATTTGCAGACACTCCTCAATCCTAAAGTCAAAAATATTGTCGGTCATATATCTTTGAATTTCCCTGTCGAGGACAAAGCAATGGCAACGGACGATGAACGACTGCGGTTAATCGCCCGTGACTATATGCGCAGAATGGGTATCCGCAATACTCAATTCCTGATAGCACGCCATACCGACAAAGACCATTCGCATTGTCATATCATTTTTAACCGTGTAGATAACGACGGCAAAACCATCTCCGATAAGAATGACCGCTACCGTAACGAGAAAGTATGTAAGATGCTAACGGCTAAATACCGCCTGCACTTTTCGGAAGGGAAAAAGAACATCAAACCGGAACGGTTGCGGGGATCCGATGCGCTCAAGCATGAATTATTTAGCATTATCAAGCATACCCTTAACGAGAGCCAAACCCTGAAAGACTTCGAGGACAACTTATCTGATAAAGGAGTTGAGACAACCTATAAATTCAACGGCAGTACCAAAGAAATTCAGGGCATAAAGTTGGAATACAAAGGGCAAACCTTCTCCGGATCAAAGATAGACCGCCAATTCAGCTACGGTAATCTAAGTGGTCATTTTGCAATATCGGAACATAACCTTAACGTCCGTCAAGAGAAGGCACAGAAAGAATACCCCCAATTTGAAAATTATTCCTCTTTCGGCGATTGGTTCTCCCATACTTTCGGATCGCACTACGATCAGAACGAAGAAGAGGTAGAGCAACTGCGAAAGAAAAAGAAGAAACAAATTATTATGAAACCAAAAAGATAAAAATTATGAAAAGTATTTCAACCGATCCCATAACTAAATGGGACGAATTATTAGTAGACTTCAACTTATTCCTGTGCGAATATTTTGGCTACAGTGAAGCAGCTTATTATAACCGTATCTGCAACGGTAATATTATATGTGCATGAACGAGGAAATGTGATCTATATATACGTTTCTGGGAGACAAGCGGAGGTACGCATGGCTTGCCGGACAAAATAGTGATTATCGTAACCGCCAATTTTAAAAAGTTAAATCAGGACGCCTACTTTACCGTTCTGTTGCGCTTTCTGAAAGAGTACGCACCTAAATACGGCTTTGAAAATATTTGGATAGAGGGAGAAATTGACCGCTTCGACAAATCGAAGTACGGGTTTGTCAAGTATGATAGTTACGTTTATATCCCCATACGTATAGAGGATATAGTTATCCCGGAATAATCTCCCATTCCCTGTTGTATGCAAATGTAATGTCGCAAAAGACAAATACGAAAGGTCGGTGCCGTCCGTGACGGGTGCCAAGTCAAACCTTGCGTATTTACTTTTCCGACTTTGGCTGGGCGCTACCAACAAGAAATGGAGAGGTGTGGTAATAGTAAAAAGTAAGGGATCAAAGACCTTTGAAGAATTCTTCAGGACTTATCTCATAGAATTTACAAAGAATATGAAAAGTGGAAAGAGAGTAATTTGTCTTTGCGTTTTCTATTCTGTCAAGATTTATTTGTGTTGCCTCGTACACCTGTTCCTGAGTCAGGTTTTTATTTTCACGGATCGGTTTAAACCTATGACCAACGGATTCTAAAAAATCTTTTTCTATTCTTTCTTTACTCATAAAACAAAGAACAGAAGCAAATCAAAATTTTCTACCAACCGTACTGTCTGTAATTAATAACTTTTTATATATTTGTATTCATAACATTACTAACGATATGTTATATTTGTATAACGATTCAAGTTAAAAAGGGCGCAAATGCGCTGATAAATACATAGAGGTTAAACATCTTTATGCCGATGACCAAATCTAGGAAACTGCCGTAAGGCAGGATTTAATCGAATGGCGTAGTAGTTGTTGAAACCCTTCGTATGCACTGATCTTAACGGATCAGGGCAACGTTGGGCGCAGACAATACTTCCATTCGAGGGTCATTCCTAGAACCTGGTCTCGGGAGTATTGTCCTTGCGTCTTTTTTTGCACCCTCTCTCATCTCATTATTCCATATTCAATTTCATAACCTATCACACATTTATAGCTATGGCTAACCCCAACTATGCACCGCTTAAGATCGGTGTGTTCTATGACGGCAACCTGTTTCTGCATATTTCAAATTATTATACATACAGCCATCCGCAAAGGTCACGGATCGACATCGAGGGACTTCACAAATATATCCTGAATAAAGTAGCGGATGCAGAGCGCGTCGAAGTCGAAGACTGCATCATTACTGAAACACAATACTTCCGTGGTCGGTTGAGCGCTTACGATGCTACCAAGCGTGGCAACCAGCTCTATAATGATCGTGTGTTCGAGGACATTCTAATGGGTTCCGGAGTACAAACACACTATATGCCCCTACGGGAGATGAACGGCAAGAAAGAAGAAAAAGGAATATATGTATGGCTTGCCCTCTCGGTATACAAACAATGTATCCAAAATAATATAGATGTAGCGGTAATGATAGTCTCCGATACTGAATACTTAACCCTGTTCCGTGAATTGAAGAATCTGGGTGTTCGGGTAATGCTGTTATCGTGGGACTTCAAATACATGAACGATAGCGGTAACATTCAGGTCACAAGAACATCTTATGAGCTACTTAATATCGCAAAATACCCCGTTGATATGATAAAAGAAATCGACAACGGTTTAGAGAATAACGATAAACTCATCGAGGGGCTGTTTGTAGTTCAGGAGCAGGAAAAAGATGCCGACCTGATAGAGATACACGAGAGTGGCGAGGGTGAAATATTAAGCATAAAGAACGGTTGTTACGGTTTATCAAATATCCGAACAATAACCTGTTCTTTCACTTTAGTTCCGTGAATGGCAATCCGCACGCCCTGAAAGAAAATGACAAGGTGTCCTTTGAGATCTCAAAGAACGAATTAGGCAATTTAATCGCAACCAACATAAAGAAGATAGATCATGTACATGAACCCCGATAGTTGCAGAACACTGATCGTAATCGGTGACCGCATGGCAAAAAATAAAAAAGAATACATCGGACTTTACCGCAAAGTCCGTGAGATGATAAACATATTCCTCTATATAGGAATTACCACTTTTGTGATAAGCGAATACAACGAAGTAGGAAAAATGATTGTGGAGGTATTACGCAGGCATAAACGTAAAGATATAAATATTGAGTTCTTCGATAATCATCCTGCTTTGAACGACCTAAACCCGATGCCCCTAGGCGAACCCGAAAATATGTATATCGGCATCAAAGGCTTCCAATACGATCCTCAATATATGATGTCGCAGGCGTGTTTCTTCTTCTTTATAACCGAAGAAGTCAAACCCAACAGTTTAACTTACATAATCAACCGCAAGGCGCAACAGGAAGGCAAAAGAGTTTACACGATATAATTAGGTAATCAGGTTAGAATGGTTAGCACCGTGGAGTTTTTGAGGGAAACAACGAACATTTAGTATTTCCACGCTATAACTTTTCTAAACCACCGGCAGGCGCATTATTTTCATTTGAAGTTTATAATTTCTTCAAAATGTTATTAAATAAAGGAAGTGTAATGCGCCTGCTTTTTATTCACAAACCTTATTTTACGCTATTGACTTTATATTTGCAGAAGTCGTGTAGTAAATAATTCAAAAAAAGACTACTTATTAAAATAAGTAGTCTTTAAATATTTTCACCCATATTTATTTTTTTACTCCATCCATAAGAACTTGATAAAGTTTATACCTCCAAAAATCTAATGAAGCAATATGATCATCTTCAATAAGCAGTTCAATTTTTTCGAATATTTCAGCCAACTCAAAAATCGTTCTCACTCTATTGTAAAGAATTGTTTGGATTTGCGCCTTATATAGTTTACTAAACTCATTATTATTTACACGGTGTATTTTCATTAGTAGATGTTGTCTTAAAAGATCTGGAGTTTCAAGAACTTTTATTTGTTTTGCATCATCTGTAGTTTCGTCAATAAAGTCTTTTATAAGTAAGTCTAAATTATTAATTTTCTCTTTTACTTTTTCAATACCTACACTATGGGCAAATGAAATAATAGTAGACTTAGTTTCATCGGGTTTAATATATATATTCTTGTCTCCAATATTTACTGTAAATACACCATTGAATTTAACTGCATCTCTTTTTATTTCATCATTAACTAATTCAAGAGCAAAGCCAATTTTAGTCTCTTCTGAAATATTTGAAGTCAAATTAGATTTAAAAGAAACCTGAAGATCTGATTCGGTCAATGAATACCGATCTATATAAAAACTGTATCCTTTGTGTTTAGTTAACCTATGTAGCTGAATTAAAGCAATGAATAATGAAAACCGCAAATTATAGTCTTTATAAACATTGACAGAAGTAATGGCTCTTACATAGAAATTATTTTTCTCATCTCTAAGAAGCCTAAATTTCTTTTTCTGATTGTTTTTTGTCGTTTTTTCATTTAATAATTTGATATTAATATCAATTATATCCTGATAATTATTCGATTGACAAAATTCTAAATATTTGTCAATTCCGAACATATTCAAATATTCTGATCTTACGGAATATAAAGATACCGCCCTAATTAAATCGCTTTTTGTTTTAGTCAATATTGACTTGTCTTCTATACCCCTCAATTCAAGTTCAATCTGCTTATCTTTAGTATATTTATGGAGACTAATATTACTTAAAAGGGAGTCTATATCTATTTTTTCAAATTCTTCATCCGCTTCAATCAAAGAGAAAACTAGATTCTTAGCACCCTTGATTTCGATAAAATCATCTTTAATGTCCTCCATGCCAAAAGTTTGCATTATTTCATCATAATAATCAGAACTTTTAATTAATTTTATAGCATCTCTAACGGTTATGCCATCATCTAGCATTTCTATTTGCGATGCCCTAAAGTTTTTGCGTTTAACTATTGTCATAAATAAAAATTTTAATTGCTTCTCAACTTATTAGGCATGAAAATTCTCCTTTTGTATCGTCATTGACACATTTGTCTCTGCAAAGAGACACATTATTTTTGTTTTAAACAAGAAACATTTGTATCTTTGTTGAGACAATGTCAAAAAACCGCTTAACTATATTATTATGAGTGCTTCTTTAGATACCCAAAAATTCTCTGAGATGATAAAATCGAAAAGGGGGAAAATAGGATTAAGACAGCTCGCCACAGAAATAGGAATTAGTGCATCCACACTTTCAAGAGTTGAACAAGGTAATTTACCCGATATAGATACTTATATCAAATTATGTGAATGGCTAGAAGTTTCAACAGATTATTTTACAACAAATACTATCAATCAAGATACACAAAATGAAGTTGTAGCCTTTTTAAGAGCAGATAAAACATTGCCACCTGCAACAAGTGAGGCTTTAATACAAATGATAAAATTAGCCTATGACTCAGCCGTCAACAAAGACTAAATTCAGACGGGGATTTAAAAAATGGACAGACGATAAAGTTATTGAAATAAGAGAGCAGTTAGGTCTGAAAAGTTTTTCTCCACTCTGCGCTTACGAATTATGCAAGTTTTTAAAAGTTCCCATCTATACTCCCAAAGAAGTAAATGGTTTACTAGATAACCATATAAAAGCATTAACAGATGACAGCAGTACTTCTTCATGGTCTGCTGTAACTATTCGTATTGGAGTATGTGAACACTTAATCATTCATAATCCCACCCATTCTCCTGCCAGACAGCAAAGCAATATAATGCACGAGTTAGGGCATATAATATGTGGACATACTCTTTCAACAAGTAATGATTGTCCTTGTTTCGCAGGGGGATTAAGAGATATTGACGGAGAAAAAGAAAGTGAAGCTGAATGGTTTGGTGCTTGCATGCAATTGCCTCGACCCGCTTTAATTCATTGTTTGCGTAAGGGAATGAGTAGCTATTGAATATAACTGTAGTGTTGATATGGCACGATATAGAATTAATAAATCTGGAGTAAAAAAGCAAATGGCATATACATACGCGAGCAAAGTGATTTCTTATTAGAGCGATATTTTTTACACCTTTTTTACACCCTGAGCAAAATAAAAAGCGTGATAATCAGTTGATTATCACGCTTTTCTCGTACCCGGAGCCGGGATCGAACCGGCACGGATCGCTCCACTGGTGTTTGAGACCAGCGCGTCTACCAATTCCGCCATCCGGGCATTTGCGATTGCAAATATATACCTTTTTATTTTAAAAACAAACCGTTTTGTTTTTATAACAGACTTCCGTTGATATTGCCGTTTTCATCGATATTTTCGAGCCTTACATTTACGATATTATTGATGAGTCCTTTGGTATACGGAACCTGGACTTTAAGATAGTTTTCGCTATATCCGAACATCAGGCCGCCTTTTTTTGTACTTTCTAAGAGGACTTTTGCCGTCTGACCTATGAATTTTTCTGCAAATCCGGTGTGGACCTTGTCAGAAAGTTCTGTAAGTAAACGTACTCTGTCCGATATGATTTGCGGACTCACTTTGTTGGAAAAGTCTGCCGCAGGAGTATTCGGACGTACAGAATAGGGGAATACGTGCAGAAATGCCGGATTGACCGATTGAAGAAAATTATAGGTTATCTCGAATTCATCATCTGTTTCTCCCGGAAAGCCGACAATCACATCTATACCTATAAAGGCATCAGGAATTACCTTGCGTACTTTATCGATTCTTTCGGAGAATAATTGGGTGGTATATCTTCTGCGCATAAGTCCGAGTATCCTGTCAGAACCGGATTGCAAGGGAATATGGAAATGAGGTTGAAATTTAGATGATTTTGCACAGAACTCTATAACTTCGTCTGTCAGCAGATTGGGTTCTATGGATGAGATGCGGTAACGCTCTATGCCATTCACCTTGTCTAACAATTCGATTAGTTCTATAAATTTCTCTCCGGTTGTCTTGCCGAAATCTCCTGTATTGATCCCTGTTATAACTATTTCTTTTTGTCCTTTTGCCGCTATTTTTTCTGCTTCGATGATAATTTCGGATATAGGAATGTTCCTGCTGCCTCCTCGTGCCAATGGAATTGTACAGTAGGAGCATTTATAATCGCATCCGTCCTGAACTTTCAGGAATGTACGCGTGCGGTCACCGCTTGAGAACGATGAAAAGAATGAGGTTAAATTCTCAGCATCGCAGGTGTGGATTGCCGTATTGCTTTTGCCTGACATATTTTTCACTATGTCCGCAATGGTTCCCTTATCATTATTCCCTATTACGAGGTCCACGCCTTCTATAGATGCGATCTCTTTGGCCTTGAGCTGGACATAACATCCTGTAACTACAACGATAGCTTCCGGATTGGAACGAATTATTTTTCGTATCGTGTTCCGGCATTTTTTATCGGAGTTCTCGGTCACCGAGCAGGTGTTTATAATAAATATATCCGCTTGTTCATTTTTTTCGGCGCGGCCGATGCCGTGGTCTTCCAATTGCCGGGCAATGGTCGATGTTTCCGAAAAATTCAGTTTGCAGCCCAGAGTATAAAAGGATGCTTTTCTATCTGTTGATGTCATTAAGAAAGTTTGGATTTGAAGTCGTCGTACCAGAACTCACGGATCATCCTGAAATTACCGTTGTTTTCGATTATTCCGAACGACGGATGTGCCACGCCGTTGAAGGTAGTAGTTTTAACCATCGTATAGTGGATCATGTCCTCGAAAATGACACGGTCTCCGATTTTTAACTCATTGTCGAATGACCAGTCTCCCACAAAATCACCGGCCAGACAGCTGTTCCCGCCCATGCGGTACGTCGGTTTACCTGACACGGCTTCTGTAGCGCCTTTGATTTTGGGTTTGTAAGGCATCTCGAGACAGTCTGGCATATGGCATGAAAACGATACATCCAGAATGGCAGTTTTAATGCCGTGGTTTTCAACGATGTCTTCTACCGTGGATATGAGCACTCCCGTTTGCCAGGTTATCGCGCTTCCCGGTTCCATTATGATATGGAGGTTGGGATATTTTTTCCTGAAATTTTTAAGTAGTGATATGAGGTGTGATGTATCGTAATCTTTTCCGGTGATAAGATGACCGCCGCCCATGTTCAGCCATTTTACCTCGGACAGGAACCTTCCGAACTTTTCTTCGATTTGTTCCAGTATTTTTTCGAGCGCATATGAATCCGATTCACACAGATTGTGGAAATGCAGCCCTTCTATCCCTTCCGGAAGTTTATCCCCGATTTGTTCAGAAGTTATTCCGATACGCGATCCGGCGGAGCTTGGATCGTATAAGCCAGTGTCCACAACAGAATATTCCGGATTGATCCTCAAACCGCAGGAAATTTTTCTGTCGTAATCTGCTACGGTGTTTTTATGTTTCTCCCACTGGGTTAACGAATTAAACGTAATGTGGCTGCTGTATTTCATAAACTCCCCGAACTCTTCCGTTTTATATACCGGAGCATAAGAGTGGGTAAGGGTGCCCATTTCTTCGAATGACAGCCGGGCTTCGTTAACTGAGCTTGCCGTCGTTAGGGGAATATATTCTTTAATAATAGGAAAAACGCCCCAGCCTGCAAAGGCTTTGAGCGCCATGATTATTTCTACTCCGGACCTGTCGCCGGTATTTTTTATTTTTTCGAGATTTCCGCGCAAAAGGTCTTCTTCGATCACATAGCACGGAGAAGGTATATTTTCAAATTTCATTTATGCGATTGTACGCTTTGGTGTTTAATTTCTTCTTGCAAATCCCAGATAATAGATCAGTGTAGCAATCGCGGATAATGCGGCAACCACATAAGTTCTCGCTGCCCATGAAAGAGCTTCTTTAGCCTGTCCGTAAGTTTCTCCGGAAATTCCCTGGGAATTTTTCAGCCATGCGAGTGCCCTGCGCGAAGCGTCGAATTCGACAGGAAGGGTAACGAGACTGAAGATTGCCGACATTCCGATCATTCCGATACCGATCCAGAAGAGTGTGAGGCTTCCGGTGGAGCTCGCTAAAATGATACCCAGAATGACGAACCATACTGCGAAGCGCGAAGAAAAACTTATAACCGGGACCAATGCTGAACGAAGTTTTACCGGAGCGTATCCCCTGGCATGCTGTATGACATGGCCTGTTTCGTGAGCTGCAACTGCTGCCGCGGCAATACTGTTGCTGCTGTAAACGGATTCGCTTAGGTTTATGGTTCTATTGGTGGGATTGAAATTATCGGTAAGATGTCCTGTCGTGGACTGTACCTTTACATTACTTATCCCGTTGTCCGAAAGCATTTTTTCGGCTATCTCCCGTCCGGTAAGTCCGGTAGGATACATTACCTTCGAGTACTTATTAAATACCGACTGCAGACGAGCCTGTACGATCATTCCTACGACTCCGATTACTATTATCAGTAAAATTTCCCAACTCATGATATCTTATTTTTTTATTTATTAACTTTTTTGAGATAACTTTATTTCATTAATCATGCAAAAAATATACATAATTTCTGCAAACTTAATAATATTTTTCCGCACTTGGTAAATTGTTTGCAGGAGAGTGATTACTTTTGTCTGGTAAAAACGATGAAAATGGAAGACAACCAATTGTACGAAGCATTGGAAATACTGCGTAAAGGCGGAGTTATTCTTTATCCTACGGATACCGTATGGGGACTTGGCTGCGAAGCTACCAATGAAAACGCAGTAAAACGTGTATTCGAAATAAAAAAACGTGTCGACAGTAAAAGCATGATAATATTGGTCGATCATGCTGATAATATATCAAGGTATATTCAGAAGGTTCCCACGGTGGCGTGGGAACTGTTCGAGGTTGCGGATAAACCGCTGACATTGGTACTTCCCGGTGCTGTCGGTGTAGCTCCCGGTCTGATAGCAGAAGATGGAACCATTGCAGTAAGGATAGTAGGTAACGATTTCTGCCGCAAACTGATCCGGAAATTAAACAGGCCGCTGGTATCGACTTCCGCAAATATTTCCGGAGAACCGTCTCCGTCTGATTTCCGTTCTATTACGGATGAGATAAAAAATTCCGTGGATATGGTAATCGATCCGAAATTCGAAGGTCGTTCTACAGGGAAACCGTCTTCGATAATTTCCGTGGGACCGGGGAGTGAAATAAAAATAATAAGAGAATAAATATGGAAGAAATTGTTACTCCTGTTCAGGTAAGGTTTTCCGATACGGACATGTACGGACACGTGAACAATATCAATATCCAAAGTTATTTCGATATGGGCAAATGCGACTATATTACGGAAGTTTTCGGTATTCCCATGATGTCCTCTCTTAAAACGGGATTGATACAGAAATGCAACACCAATACCTTCGAGGCCCAAATAAGGTTCGGTGAGAATATAGCGGTATATACCGGAGTCGATAAAATCGGAAATAAAAGCATTACCTTCTCTCAAAAGATCGTAAATACCGATACCGGGGAGTTGAAGTCTTTAAGTACTGCGGTGCTTATTGCCTACGATTTTAAACTTCAGCAGTCTATTGATGTGCCGGAAGAATGGAGAAAGAAAATGGAGTAAACGGATATAAAAAAACAGTCTGTCAAATTGACAGACTGTTTTTTTAATTACAAGCGTAATTATTTTTTAGCAGCTTCAACAGAAACTTTTCTAAAATCTTTAAGAAGTTTAGAAAGTTCTAAAGCAGCTTTACGTGCGCGTACGCCCGCAGCTTTGTTGTTTTTTGTCGCTTGTGCATCAGCGTTTTCCTTAAACGCGTCGATTTGTTCATTGATCTGGTCTAATAAATTCTGCATAGTGTAGTAGGTTATTTAATGAATTAAATATTTAACACGTCTACAAAGCTATATAAGTTTTATAAATAAAAAACAAAATTTCATTAATTTTTTTAACCGTTAAGTATCAAATTGTTCTGTTGCTTACAATTTTTATTCGATTATTGTCTCTTCGCAAGGCCTAAAATGTTGCAAAAAGAAAAAAAATAACAGTAATTATACGATTATCGGGCAAATTTAAATATTAAAATATTTGGATTAATCGCAATTATTCTTCGTTAAAACTGTTTTTGCCAAACAAGGTAATAAAATAATTGAGAATCTTTTGTAACTTTGGGCGTTTTGAAAACTATTTCAATGAATATATCGGAATTAAGCGAACAGGAGATAATCAGACGTAATTCTCTTGAAGAGTTGAGAAAGCTGGGGATAGATCCTTATCCGGCTGAAGAATTTAAAGTTACGGCGACGGCCAGCCAGATAAGGAACGAATTCGATCCTGAGAAAAATAATTTTCAGGATATTACCATTGCGGGAAGGATAATGACCCGCAGGATCATGGGTAATGCATCGTTCTTCGAATTACAGGATCATACAGGAAAAATACAGGTATATGTCAAGCGCGACGAAATATGTCCGGGCGAAGATAAGACCATGTATAATACAGTATTCAAAAAGCTCCTCGATATCGGCGATATTGTCGGTATAAAAGGTTATGCGTTTCTTACGAATACCGGAGAGTTGTCTGTTCACTGTATTGAAATAAAGGTCCTGAGTAAATCCCTGCGTCCGCTTCCTATCGTAAAGGAGAAGGACGGAAAAATATTCGATGCGTTCAGCGACCCTGAGCAAAGATATCGTCAGAGGTATGTCGATCTTGTCGTAAACCCGCAGGTTAAAGAGGTCTTCCTTATGCGTTCGAGGATCATTAATACCATGCGCGAATTCTTTAATTCCAAGGGTTATATCGAGGTCGAGACTCCGATACTCCAGCCGATTCCGGGGGGAGCTACAGCGCGTCCGTTTATTACGCATCATAATGCTTTGGATATTCCGCTTTACCTGAGGATCGCGAACGAGCTTTATCTTAAAAAACTTATCGTAGGCGGATTTGACGGAGTGTACGAGTTCGCGAAAGATTTTCGTAACGAAGGTATGGACAGGACGCATAATCCGGAGTTTACCGTAATGGAGATTTATGTGGCTTATAAGGACTATCTGTGGATGATGGATTTTGTGGAAGAAATGATAGAAAAGGTGGCGCTGGCTCTGCACGGGAAGACAAAACTGATGATAGGAGAGAAAGAAGTAGACTTCAAACGTCCGTTCCGCCGCCTTACCATGACCGATGCCATAAAGGAGAAAACAGGATTCGATATAACAGCGAAAAACGAAAAGGAATTACGCGAGGCTTGCCGGAACCTTAACGCAGAGATTGACGATACGATGGGTAAAGGGAAGCTCATAGATGCGATATTCGGTCAGTACTGTGAAGATGATCTCGTACAGCCTACATTTATAACCGATTACCCTATAGATATGTCGCCGTTGTGTAAAAGGCACCGCGATAATCCGGAACTTACCGAAAGATTTGAATTGTTTGTCGCAGGGAAGGAACTTTGTAACGCTTATTCGGAACTTAACGATCCGATAGATCAGTTGGACAGGTTCCAGGAACAGTTGAAGCTTTCTGAAAAAGGCGACGACGAGGCTATGTTCATAGATATGGATTTTGTGCGCGCCCTTGAATACGGGATGCCTACATGCTCCGGTATGGGAATAGGCATCGACAGGCTTACGATGTTTATGACCAACCAATCCTCTATACAGGATGTTCTGTTCTTCCCGCAAATGCGCCCGGAGAAGAAGGCTGCTGTGGATCCTGTGGAGAATTATATTGAGGCAGGAATACCTGCCGATTGGGCGGAAGTTCTCCAGAAGATGGGATATATAACCGTCGAGTCGGTAAAGAAACTCGCTCCCGGAAAATTATTCAACGATCTTTGCGGATTCAATAAGAAGAATAAGCTCGGACTTAAAAATCCGACTGCGGACGACGTTAAGAGGTGGACCGGAAACTAACGGGTGGAATTTTAACACAGTACTTCTTGCCGAAGGGATTGTTATATAATTTATAAATGACCGTTTTGAAAAACTCATAATCGAGGCAGAGTGGGATGACGAAGATTAACGAACATTTCGACTAATAAGGCAATGTTGAGATAAAACAAACAATAAAAACATAAACAAAATGAGGAAGAAAATTGTAGCAGGTAACTGGAAAATGAATACTACTCCTGCTGAAGGCGTTGAATTGATCAAAGCGGTAGCAGACCTTAAAAAAGATGTTTGCCCGGAAGTGGAGCTTATTGTGGCTCCTCCTTATACGCATCTTTGCTGTGTGGCGGAAGTTGCTGAAAAAGCAGGTATATCTGTAGGTTCACAGAACTGTGCTGCGGAAGCATCAGGTGCTTACACTGGTGAAGTTTCTGCAAAAATGATATCGTCCCTTGGCGTTAAATACGTTATCCTCGGACATTCCGAAAGAAGGGAATATTACGGTGAAACATCTGAAACCCTGAACGCTAAACTAGCTCAGACTTATGCTAGCGGATTGGTTCCGATCTATTGCGTTGGAGAAAAACTGGACGAAAGAGAATCTGGCAAGTATTTTGATGTTGTCCGTAAACAGATAGAAGAGGTTGTTTTCAATCTTACTTCAGAGCAGGCAAGTTCATTGATAATCGCATACGAACCAGTATGGGCTATTGGTACCGGTAAAACCGCTACATCAGATCAGGCTCAGGAAATTCACGAGTTCATCCGCGGCGTTCTTAACGAAAAGTTCGGAGACATCTCTCAGCAGATTCCTATTCTTTACGGAGGCAGCTGCAATCCTTCCAACGCAGAAGAATTGTTCTCGAAGAAAGATGTTGACGGTGGATTGATCGGAGGTGCATCTCTTAAAGCTCCTGATTTTATTTCGATCGCACAGAAATTCCCAAAATAAGAATCGATCTGTAGATAATATAAAAACGGGTTTGCCGGAGTGTTCCGCGAACCCGTTTTTATATTGCAGAAAATGTGTCGGACTATTTCGGAAAAAACCTAATTCGGAACGATATACATGGTTTTATATGGTAATTTCGCGTATTAAACAAAATATAAGATATATGAAAAATTTTATTAAAATTATGTGCGCATGCGCCCTGTTCCTGGGAGCGGTAAGTTGTGGAAATAAAAACGTCCAGCTTACTGACGGAGAATGGAGGCTGGAATCGATGCACGCGCAGGATGAAACGTTCGTTCGTATGGATAAAAATCCGTCTATTATTTTTTCCGATACCAGCAATATGGTTTACGGTTACGGTGGATGTAACAGATACTTCGGTACTTATCAAAAACACAGTGGAAATAAAATATCTATCTCTACACTCGGCAGCACTCTTGCGATGTGTGCGGATATAGATACGGAGGATATGTTCCTTCATATCCTGTCGAATGCTGCGTCATATAAGATCAAAGGCGACGAATTGGTGCTGTACGATACGGTTGATAAAAAAATCGCTAATTTTACATTAATTAAGAATCAGTAATAAGAATTAAAATGAAAAAATTTTATTGTTTTACATTGATAGCGGCAGGGCTTGTCATTTTGAGTTCGTGCTGTGCATGCCGTTCCGGCAAATCTTCTACGGGATCGCTTACTGCTAACACATGGCAGATAGTTGAATTACAGGGAGAACCTATTACGATAACCGATGCCGATACAGGTAAATATACATTGACATTCGGAACGGATAACAGGATTTCCGGTCTTGCCGAGTGCAACCGTTTCTTCGGAGGATACGAAGCTAAGGAAGGAAATAAACTCGAAATTACCGGAGCAGGTTCTACCAGAATGGCGTGCCTTAATGAGAATTTTGAGAATCAATATCTTCAGATGCTCGATCAGGTTGATGCTTATAGGTTCGAAGGACGCTACCTTATTCTTACGGATGCTAACGATTATGTAATTGCTATGTTCAAAAAAGTTCAATAGTAATAAATTATATCTTAATGAAGCCATCTCTTCCGAGGTGGCTTTTTTATTGATTAACGGATTGGGCCGAAACAATAAATTAAATTATATTCGCATAATAAAAGTTTGCAAAATGGAGAAAACAGCAGTGTTTCCGGGATCATTCGATCCGTTCACTCTGGGACATAAAATAATAGTCGACGAAGGACTTAAACTCTTCGATAAAGTTATTGTTGCTGTGGGTGTTAATAACCAGAAGCCCGGTTTTATCCCTGTCGGAAGACGCATGTATCTTGTGCGCGATATTTATTCGGGTAATGAAAAGGTCGAAGTCGTTTCATATACCGGACTTACGGTACAGTTCTGCAAAGACATAGGGGTGAAATTTATGCTCCGCGGTATGCGTAACACGGTGGATTTCGAATATGAGAGGAACATGATGCAGATTAACCAGTCGCTCTATCCGGAAATAATGACCGTATTGCTCTTTACCCCCCCTGAATATGTCGCCATATCCTCGAGTGTGGTGAGGGAGCTGTGCAGTTTCGGAGGCGACGTAACCAGGTTTATGCCTGAAGGGATCGATATAAAAAAATATTTAAAATAAAGATTTATGGAGTTTACAGCTGAAATGATAGCCGGTTTTCTCGAAGGGGAAATAACAGGTGATAAAAACGCAAAGGTATGGACCGTATCGAAGATAGAGGAAGGTAAAAAAGGATCCCTTGCATTCCTTGCAAATCCGAAATACGAGAATTTTATTTACGAAACAGAAGCTTCTGTAGTTATAGTCAATAAAGGATTTATTCCTAAACAGGAAATAAAAACAACTCTTGTAAAAGTAGACGATGCATATGCAGCATTCGCCAAACTTCTGGAATTATATGCTGCCAATAAACCTAAACGTACGGGAATAAGCGAGAAGGCATCCATATCGGAAGATGTACAACTGGGACAAAATACCTACGTGGGGGATTTTACCGTTATAGAAAATAAAGTTCAGGCCGGAGATAATGTCTGTATTTATCCACAGTGTTATATCGGATCCAAAGTGAGAATAGGCAGCAATGTTACGATTTATCCCGGAGTTAAAATATACGAGGACTGCATTATCGGGAATAATGTAGTGATACAGGCTGGGGCCGTTATCGGAGCCGACGGATTCGGATTCGCACCTCAGGCGGACGGAACATACGGGAAAATACCCCAGCTTGGAAACGTGGTTCTCGAGGATGACGTAGAAATAGGAGCCAATACGTGTATCGACAGGGCGACGATGGTATCTACTATAATCAGCAAAGGCGTTAAACTCGATAATCTTGTTCAGGTAGGACACAATGTGCAGATCGGAGAAAATACCGTTGCCGCTGCGCAATTTGGTGTGGCTGGTTCGACTAAAATAGGAAAGAATTGTATGTTCGGGGGACAGGTAGGGATTGCAGGGCATCTCGTGATCGCAGATAATGTCCGCGCCGGTTCTCAGGCAGGAATACCGAACAGTATCAGAAAGGACGGCGAGGCGGTTATGGGAACCCCGGCACTTCCGGTAGGAAGCCATCATAGATCGGCAATTTTGTTCAAGCAGTTTCCGGCGATAAAAGAAACGCTTAACAAAATGGAGAAAGAGATCGAAAGACTCAAAGGGATTGTTAAAGAATAAGTGGGAAAAGAGAAAAAAATAATTATGGGAATTGATCCCGGAACCAATTTCACGGGTTTCGGGATAATTTCCGTATGCGGCAGGCAGCTTGAACTTGTGGATTTCGGTTTTATAGAATTGTCGAAGAAAAAAAACGCTTATGAGAAATTAAAGGAAATATTTCATAAGGTATCGGATTTAGTAGATTATTATGATCCTCATGAAGTTGCCTTCGAATCGCCGTTCTTCGGCGAAAATGTTCAGAGTATGCTTAAGCTCGGAAGGGCTCAGGGAGTGGCGATGGCCGCAGCCCTGACCAAAGGTAAAGAAGTGTTCGAATATGCACCGAGAAAAGTAAAACTTTCGATAACAGGAACCGGAGGAGCATCTAAAGAACAGGTTGCTTCACTGCTTGGTAAAATGTTCAAACTTACCGAACTTCCGGCAAATCTGGATTCCACGGACGGGATCGCAGTAGCGGTCTGTCATTATTACCAGTCTATCGCAGTTATAAAAACTTCCGGTAAAAGTTCATGGAATGATTTTGTGAAAAATAACACTGGCAGGGTAAAATAATAAGACAGCGTAAATTACGCTGTCTTATTATTTTCTATTTGTTTTTATTTTTAAGTACGGTTCTAAGAAATTCCCCCGTGGAACTTTTTTTGTTTTTGGCAATCTGTTCAGGCGTTCCCTGTGCGAGTAATTGTCCGCCTTCACTACCTCCCTCCGGACCTATATCTATAATATGATCCGCGACTTTTATTACGTCTAAGTTATGTTCTATTACTATTACCGTGTTCCCTTTATCCACGAGTTTAGACAGTACACCTAACAGTACGTTTACATCCTCGAAATGAAGTCCGGTCGTTGGTTCGTCGAGTATATAGAGTGTATTGCCGGTGTCTTTTCTTGCGAGTTCGCTTGCGAGTTTGATCCTCTGGCTTTCACCTCCCGATAATGTTGTACATGGCTGTCCTAATGTAAGGTACCCGAGTCCTACGTCCTGCACGGCTTTTAGTTTTGTATAAATTGTCGGAACGGACTCGAAAAATTCCACGCTCTGATTTATGGTCATGGAGAGAACCTGATAAATATTTTTGCCCTTGAATTTAACTTCGAGCGTCTCCCTGTTATATCTTTTTCCACCACAGGTCTTACATTTTACGTATACATCCGGTAGGAAATTCATTTCAATAGTCTGAACCCCCGCACCTTTGCATTCTTCGCATCGTCCTCCTTTAACGTTGAAGGAGAACCGTCCTGCGCCGAATCCGCGGATCTGTGCGTCCGGAGTTTTTTCGAACAGTTTCCTTATGTCACTGAATACATTCGTGTATGTAGCCGGATTGCTCCTCGGTGTTCTTCCGATGGGGGACTGGTCGATAACTATAAGTTTGTCGATGTTTTCCATCCCCTCGATTCTTTGGTGGGGGAGTGGCTGGTCGTAGGACCTGTACAATTCCCTGCTGATGCCGTAGTGCAAAGTCTCGTTTATCAACGAGGATTTACCGCTTCCGCTGACTCCGGTGACGCATATCATTTTTCCAAGCGGGAAAGATACTGTCAGGTTCTTAAGATTGTTTCCCATTGCGCCCACGACTTTTACCGTTTTACCGTTTCCTTGTCTGCGCTCTTTAGGAACCTCGATTTTTTTGCGTCCGTTGAGGTATTCCGCCGTTACGGAATTGCTTTTTATTATATCTTCAATCGTTCCTTCCGCAGTGATCTCACCGCCTTTGATACCAGCTTTAGGACCAACATCGATGATCCAGTCTGCGTTCCGCATCATATCCTCGTCATGTTCGACCACGATTACAGAATTGCCTGCGTCGCGAAGGTCTTTGAGGCTGTTGATAAGTTTGATATTGTCTTTTTGATGAAGGCCGATGCTCGGTTCGTCAAGGATATACAAAACATTTACCAATTTAGATCCTATCTGTGTGGCAAGCCTTATGCGCTGGCTCTCGCCACCCGACAGCGACCGTGAACTACGGGATAGAGAGAGATAACCCAATCCTACGTCCAATAGGAAACCTACACGCTCGCGTATCTCTTTGAGAATCTCCGTGGCGATTTTTCTCTGCCTCTCGCTGATTCTTTCGTCGAGACCGTGAAGCCATTCCGATAGTTGTATGATACTCATAGCGGAAACTTCCGCAATATTTTTTCCGTCTATGCGGAAATATTTAGTGTCTTCCTTAAGGCGAGTACCTCCGCATACGGCACATTTCTGCCTCCGGACAAATTGTTCCTTCCATTTGCTACCCTTATTCGAAGCGGTATCTTCTTCGTTTTTTTCGATATAAGCTGCTATTCCGTCCCAAGAAATGAGATATCTTCCTGTGGTTGAGCCCACCCCTTTAAAATCTATCTGCAACGGTTCGGTGTCGCCGTAAATTATGGCGCTAAGCGCCTCCTCCGAGAAACTTTTAATTGGATCGTTTATTGTGAAACCGTGTTTTTTACCCATGGCTTCGAGTTGGGCGAAGAGCAGATTATTGCGGTATTTGCCCAGCGGTTGGATACCGCCCTGGGAGATACTTTTTTTCTTGTCCGGTATTATTTTTTCAATATCGAAAACCGCTTCTTCCCCTATGCCGTTACAATGCGGACATGCTCCGTGAGAAGAGTTGAACGAGAATGTATGCGGCGCAGGTTCGTTGAACGAAATTCCTGTTGTAGGACACATAAGGTTGCGGCTATAATAACGTGCATAGCTGTTATCATAGTCGTAAATCAACATTGTACCCTTACCGTGGTGCATGGCATCGCGCAGACTTTTTCTGATGCGATCCGCGGATTCTTCCTTGGCTATTATCCTGTCGATAACCAGTTCTATCGTATGGGTTTTATAACGGTCGAGTTTCATTCCGGACACGATCTCACGTATTTCACCGTCTACGCGCACGTGTATGTATCCTTTTTTCAGAAGAGAATCGAAGAGTTCGCGGTAGTGTCCCTTCCTTCCTTTGATTACCGGAGCGAGGAATGCTATTTTCCTGCCGGAAAAATCCGATATTATCAGGTCTACGATCTGCTCTTCCGTGTATCGAACCATCTGTTCTCCTGTTTCCGGCGAATACGCTACCGATGCGCGGGCATAAAGTAGCCTTAGAAAATCGCTTATCTCGGTCACCGTGCCGACGGTGGAACGTGGATTTTTATTCGTTGTCTTTTGTTCAATCGAAATTACTGGGCTCAATCCTGTAATCTTATCGACTTCCGGACGCTCCATCGCGCCTATAAACTGACGCGCGTATGAGGACAGGGTCTCCATATAACGCCTTTGTCCCTCCGCATAAATGGTGTCGAATGCCAGCGACGATTTACCCGATCCGGATAAACCCGTAATAACGGTAAGCCGGTTGCGCGGTATCTCCACGTCGATATTTTTCAGATTGTTGGCCTTAGCGCCGTAAACACATATTTTGTTGTCTTCCATTTGTATCTATAATCTCCTGAGCATTGTTATATAACGAATTCTGATGTTCAATTGTTATACCCTAAATAAATTTTGTAACGCTTCGCCTATCGAAATAATCCCGAAGAGGTTCGCGATTGTCAGTAAAATAAAGCATATCAGAAACCACTTTAAAAAACTTACTCCGAAACCCGAAGCATACTTCGAGGCAATATAGGCTCCGATAATGTTTCCGACCGAATGTATCAGCCCGTAAGAGTAATTTATGTTTCCGTCCAGCATGAATATTATCAGGGAGAACGGTGTCGTTACCAGTGCAATGAACCCTTTAAGGGCGTTGGCCCTTACTATATCGTATCTCAGACCCGCGATCGCCGCAGCCAGAAGTAAATAGCCGAGCCCTACATAAATGAATCCTGCGTAAAATCCTATAAATAAAAATATAAGATAAAATTTCCAGTCTATTTTCCTCTCGATCTTTTCACCTTTTAGATATTTTACAGGACTGAACATCATAAACCACAGAACCATAAAAAGGACAATTGCAAGAGTCCACCTGAATGCGGTATCCGATATCTGTCCCGCAGCGAGGGCGCCAGTTACTGAACCGATTACCATGGGTACGGATAACCTCAGTCCGAGCCTGACATCCAGTAGTTCCTGCCGTTTGAAATTGAAACTGGCAGCGAGATTCTGCATAACTATAGGTATGCGGTTCGTTCCGTTCGCCACAGCCGGAGGAAGTCCGGCAAGCAAAAAGAAAGTTATGGAGATTACCGTGGCTCCGCCCGCGAGAGTGTTTATGAATCCCACTATGAGTCCGGAAATTATCAGTAATGAAACTACTTCGAAGGAAATATCCATGAAAATCGAATTAACCGACAAAAATAATCATTATTTCCATATCTTTGTTTATTATTGAATTGATTATTTAAGAGAGCTCATTATGTTGAAGGCAGGAAATTACCACACTTTAAAAATAAACCGCACTACGGCTAACGGTCAGTATCTTATAGATGAAGACGGAGAAGAAGTTCTTCTGCCTAATAGATATGTCGACGAGAATTCTGTCGAGGGAGACGAAGTGGAAGTATTCGTTTATAAAGATTCCGAGGACAGGATAATCGCCACTACGGAAAAACCATATGCCATTGCCGGCGAAGCAGCTTACCTTGAAGTTGTCGATAAAACTCTTAACGGAGCTTTTCTGGATTGGGGGCTTTTGAAGGATTTGTTCCTACCTGTAAGAAATATGCCGTACAGAATGGACGTAGGTGAAAAATATATCGTTTTTATTTATACGGACAACGTGAACGGCAGGGTAGTTGCCTCGGCCAGAATAAGCAGTTTTTTAAGCAATAGCGAGATTACGGTGAATCCCGGGGATGAAGTAAACATACTCGTTGCACAAAAGAACGACCTTGGATTCAGAGTCATCATAAATAACAAGCATTGGGGAATGCTCTATCATAACCAGATATTTTCTCCTGTTTCCATAGGCGATAAACTGACTGCCTTTGTCCGCAGGGTGACCGAAGACAACAGGATCGACGTGAGCCTACAGCTTCAGGGCTATAAAGAAGTAAAAAGATCCGTAGATACCCTCATGGAAATTATTGAAAAAAACAGCGTAGTCCTGAATGTCTCGGACGACAGTACTCCGGAAGATATCCATGCTGCTACCGGTATGAGTAAGAAAGTATTCAAGCGTACAGCCGGAGTGCTTCTGAAAGCCGGTAAAATAAAAATTGAGAAGGGAAGGATAATAAAAACTGACTGAAATGACTAAGAATTATAGGAAACTCGATCAGGAGGAAATAAGCATATTATCCGGAAACGGTTGTTCGGCGGAGAACTGGGACGAAATTAAAGTGGAAGAAGGATTCTCGCCGGGAATGATTCGTAACACCCGCTTCGGTAAAAAAGTTTATATTGGTGCGCGTGCTGAGATAGATTCCGTAAGATATTTATCCTGTTACATTATCGGACAGAGTGCGGTATTGCACAATATAGATTATCTGGCGACCGATGGAATTTCTTCTTTCGGAAACGGAACCCACGTAAATCTTCTTAATGAGACCGGTGCGCGTGCGATACGTATATTCGATGATATGTCCGCACAGACTGCCTATGTTTTTGCAATGTACAGGCATCGTCCCACGGCGATTACTGCTATTAATAACCTTATCGATATTTACGTCAATAAAATCAGTTCGGATGTCGGTATCGTAGGAGCTTATACCAAAATAGAGAATTGCGGTTATATTAAAAATATACGTACGGGAGAGGATGCCAGGATAAAAGGTGCGTCCGAACTTAAGAACGGTACTGTTAATTCTACCAGTGAGGCTCCGTCTCGCATAGGGCGGAATGTCATAATGAGGAATTTTATTACATCGTCCTCGGCAAGGATAACGGACGGCGCCGTTGTGGAAAAATGTTTCGTTGGGCAGGGGTGTGAAATAACCAAAGGATTCAGTGCCGAACATTCGTTCTTCTCAGCAAATTGTTTTCTCGCGAACGGCGAGGCAGTATCGGTATTTGCAGGTCCTTATACTGTATCACATCATAAATCATCGCTTCTGATCGGAGGAATGTTCTCGTTCTTCAATGCAGGAAGCGAAAGCAACCAGAGTAATCATTACTATCGTCTCGGACCAGTGCATCAGGGAGTTATGGAGCGCGGCTGTAAGACTGGCAGCGGTTCGTATATTCTTTTCCCTGCAAGGATAGGTGCGTTCTCGGTAGTAAAAGGAAGGCACAATACGAATCTCGATACGTCGCTTCTTCCCTTCTCGTATCTTATAGAATACAACGGTGATACCATAATTGTTCCCGGTGCGAACTTAGGAAGTGTAGGGGCAGCAAGGGATGCTATGAAGTGGCCGAAAAGGGATATGAGAAAAGGAGTGGACTTTAAAGACAGGATCGTTTATAAAATGTTCAATCCGTATATCGTGGGTAAAATGGTGCAGGCCATAGAGATATTGAAGGATCTCTCTCCAAAATTCGTCGGAAAAGAATATGTAAATTATAACGGCGCTAAAATTAAGACATCATCGATAAAGAAAGCAATAAATCTTTATAACCTTGCGATAGATAAATATCTGGGCGGTATCATTGCTGCTAAATTAAATAATTCCGATTGGAAGAATGCACAGGATGTTGCGGATATTATGGATGCCGGAAGTCGATCCAATTATGGGGAATGGTGCGATGTCGCCGGGCTTATAACCCCTGTCAGCATAGTCGATATGGTGGTTCACAATATCGAAAGAGGAACCATATATTCCATAGAGGAACTTAATGGCTCGTTCCTTCATGTTGAAAAAAATTACCGTGAATTCGAATGGATTTATGTGGTGAGACTACTTGCTTCGAGACTCGGCAAAGCCGTGAATGAAATTACTGCTAAAAATCTGATTCCGGTTCTCGAAAGATGGAAGAAAAGCGTTGCAGTGATCGATGCTATGCTGTGCGACGATGCCAGCAAGGAATTCTCGGCCAAAACAATGATAAGTTACGGGATTGACGGCGACGAAGATATAAAGAAAGCGGATTTTGCTGCCGTTCGCGGAAGCTATGACCACAATTATTTTGTAAAAGGCACTAAGGATCATACTCACAGAAAAGCCGTGTCGGCTGACAGATTGATTGACGCTTTGTGGAAAATGTAATAACTTTACGGCATATTTCCTGATTTCTTATGATCGACCAATCAACTGTAGATAGAATATATGCCGCCGCGGATATCGTGGAGGTTGTAAGTGATTTTGTCAATCTCCGGAAAAAAGGGGTTAACTATCAGGCCTGCTGTCCGTTCCATGAGGAGAAAACACCTTCGTTCGTCGTGTCGCCATCTAAAGGCGTTTATAAATGTTTCGGATGCGGCAAAGGAGGGAATGCGGTCAGTTTTGTCATGGAGCACGAGAATCTCGGTTATGTGGAGGCCCTCCGTTTTCTCGGTCGTAAGTACGGTATCGAGGTAGAGGAGCGGGAACAGACCGACGAAGATCGCAGACGGAACGACGACAGGGAGAGCATGATGGTACTCTCGTCGTGGGCATCGGACTATTTCGTGGAAACGATGAACGATACCGACGAAGGTATAAACGTGGGGTTGGGATATTTCAGGGAACGCGCTTTTTCGGAAGCTGTAATTAAAAGATTCGGATTGGGTTATTGTCCGTCACAGGGTTCACAGTTCACGGAAAAAGCCCTGACGAGCGGTTTCAAAGAAGAGTTCCTTATCCGTACGGGACTTACTATAAAACGGGATAACGGTACTTATTACGATCGTTTCAGTGGTAGAGTTATGTTCCCGATACACAGTATCAGCGGAAGGGTGATCGCGTTTGGAGGCAGGACGCTTCGTACCGATAAAAAAACGGCAAAATATCTTAATTCACCCGAATCGGAAATTTACCACAAAAGCAATGTTCTATACGGATTGTTCTTTGCCAAGAAGGCGATAACGAAGGAAGACTGCTGTATATTGGTCGAAGGATATACGGACGTACTTTCACTTCATCAGAGCGGAGTTGAAAATGTCGTAGCTTCTTCCGGCACATCGTTAACGGTGGAGCAGATCAGGCTGATTTCCAGATTTACCAAGAATATAACCGTAATATACGATGGCGATTCAGCCGGAATAAAAGCATCCCTCAGGGGAATCGATATGATCCTTAGGGAGGGTTTGAACGTGAGGGTTGTTCCGTTACCGGAGAACGAGGACCCGGACTCATTTG
>Ga0192240_10040_pt1 | contig 72494 bp, 55 predicted proteins | sample Koala_Koa27_H3_FD_131237 | JGI IMG/M metagenome (GOLD analysis project Ga0192240, IMG submission 131237) | Enriched cells from koala feces incubated with labeled cellulose particles, San Francisco Zoo, California, United States - Koala_Koa2-7_H3 ...
CAAGAACCACAGGCGGATTCACGGCAGCAGAACCTTTGTCCCCGTGGTAAATATGGACGTCCGTCCCGCAGACGCCGCATGCTGCCACCTTCACCAGTACCTCATCCGGTCCCAGTTCATGCTGCGGCAGATCACGGGTCTCAAACGACTGATTTCCCAGAAAGTAAGTTCCTTTCATCTTATCCTCCCTTCCGATGCAAATGCATTCCCTTTTGCTGCTTTCATTTTATTCAATCCTATATGCAGATGCAACTGAAATTTGCAATTTTTAGAAACAGGCAAATTTGCAGAGTTACTTTTCACGGGGTGGGATAACTGACTTATCACCTGCAGAGAGAAACCGGGCAGTCGATTTTGCAGGCAAAGCCGATTTTGACCGCCTGTACGTACCCAGTTGCTGTTTTTGGTGATTTGGTCCGTATATTTTCCGGCAGCATACGGACTGATTTGCCCTTTTTGCGGATTTGGTCCGTATATTTCCCGGCAGCATACGGACTGATTTGCTCTTTTTGGAGGCTTAGTCCGTACATTCCCCGGCATACGGATTTTTTTCTCGCGCTTATCGTTTTGATGCGTACTTCTCGTAAAAGTAAAGTGGCTCTCCCGCCCCGTGAAAAATAACTTTGCAGAAAAGGAAGTGGTAGAATCAACTCGGTGCTAATGATAGAATGACATTGAAAATCGACAGCAAATAGAGTATGATTCTAATAGTTAAGCGCCAGAAAGAGGATAAACCATGATGCCAAAATCCAATCAGAACACCGATAAAATATATACCCTGTCGCTTCCCATGATTTTCCAGGACAACATGATCTTGCAGCGTGGAAAACCGGTTCCGGTCTGGGGGCAGGCCGCGCCGGGCGCGGAGGTAACCGTCAGCATCCAGGGGCAAACAGCAAGCACTGCTGCGGATAACAATGGCTCATGGGATGTCATACTCTCCCCTCTCACCGCATCTGAGAAGGAGACCATGACCATCACTGCCTCCGGCAACGTTGCTACAGAAACCAAACACCTCAAAAACATCGCCGTCGGCGAAGTATGGATCGCCGCAGGCCAGTCCAACATGGAATTCTGGATGCGCTACGAAAAACACCTCCCCGAAGCACTGGCGGACTGCCCCAACTACCGCATCCGCTTTTTCGACGTCCCCAAGATCTGCTTTGACGGGCATCTGGAGGACTTTGACTACAGCCGGATGGGAATCTGGCGTTTTGCCGACACAAAAGAGAGTCTGGATTATTTCAGTGCCGTCGGATTCTATTTTCAGAGAGAACTGGAAAAAGCGTTAAATGTCCCTGTCGGCATCATCGGCTGTAACTGGGGCGGCACGGTCTCCGCTGCCTGGATGCACCCGGATACGGTGACGCGGGTCGGAAAACCCTGGATCGACCACTTTCACGAAGTCCCCGAATACGCGGATTTAGATCAATATATTGCCGCACAGCACACAAAACAGATCAACGACCACGGCAATCCCTTTTCCGATGTGTTTCTGGAAAAAGTTCTGCCGCGGACACTGCCTGACCGCGAATTCCGCCAGTTTGTCCATCATCTGCCGAGGGATTTTTACCGCGACTGCTTCTATGATTATTTTGAAAAGCCCCAGCCCCAGAGTATCCCCGGCAGTCTCTATGAGCATATGTTAAAGACCATTGTTCCTTTTTCCGTGCGGGGCGTTCTCTGGTATCAGGGAGAGGGCGACGACGAATTCGGCTTTGCCGACCTATATCAGGATATGCTGACCGCCCTGATTGCCGACTGGCGTGCACTCTGGAAAGACGAAACACTTCCGTTTCTCATCGTCCAGCTTCCCGGATTCTCCCGGTGGCTGATGCAAATGCCCGGCAACAATTTCATGGAAATCCGCCGCTGCCAGGAAGCCGTATGCGACACGGTTCCCGGTGCCTGGCTCTGCTCCATCTCCGACTCCGGCGAGGAGGCGGACGCCCATCCGAAAGACAAAAAGACCGTCGGCCACAGGCTGGCTCTGTTAGCACGCGGGCATATCTACGGAGAAAGTCTGCCCTGCGACGCACCCCACGCCACAGATGCAATCCGGGACGGCAACTGTATCCGCATCTCCTTTACCCACGCGGAGGACGGCCTGACCATCCGGGGCGAACACCTGGAAGCCATGCGGATTGTCAGCAACGTCGACAGTGCCGGTCGGGAAATAGAGTTTGACGCTGCCGCAGCGGGCAGCCAGCTGGTTCTGACATTAAAAAATCCCACACCTGACCCGATACAGATTGCCTTCGCCCAGACCAGCTGGTACCGAGTCAATCTGTACAATCAGGCGGGGATTCCCGCAGTGCCGTTTGAAATTACCACTGTTTCCAAATAAAACTTGTATCTTTCAGGACTATTTTTTCAAGTAAAAAGAACTAAAAACGCACAGGTATTAACTGCTCTTATTCTGCCACCAGTGAAACACGCAAGGTTAATCCCAGCGGTTGCAACATTTTAAGTAATGTGGACAGATTCGGCGTTGTCTTATATGTCTCAATTCGTGCCACCGAAGACTGCGGAAGTCCGCACATGGAAGCAAGCTCACGCTGCGAAATACCAAGTTCATTCCGCCTTTCAATCACAGCGCTCACAATGGATGCCATCTGTTCAGCCTCCTCGATATCCTGTTTCATAATTGGGTCAGAATCTTTCACATATGTTTTATAATCATCCCAGGTTCTTACCCCATTGATATTATTTTCTGTTCTCATTATCTTTCCTGCCTCCTTCCCGGCGTAAAAAATCATCCCGTTCTGATTTTGCCTTATCTATTTCCCTGCGCGGAGTCTTTTGAGACTTTTTTCGAAAATGATGCAGCAAAACGAACGTATCATTTTTATGGTAAAAGTAAAATATACGATTAAACCCCGGACGCAGTTCCCAGATATCATCTTCCAGGTGTTTCGTAATTGATTCCGGCAACCGCGTTCCATTTTCCTCTAACAACTGCATACAATAGGCAATCTGCTTAAACTGTATCCGCGCATCTTTGCTGGCGCCTGCTTTATTTCTTAATCCCTCCAGGAATTCCAGCAGTTCAGAATCGCCATTCTCTTTTCGATAAAAAATCAATCTGTACATCTATAGTATATCCCCAATATTTTACAATAATGAATAATCTTCTCTGCTATTATGGAAAATGATAGCATAAATGCTATCATTTTTCAAGTTTTATTTATAGCCTCCAAGGACATATATTTGTATAAGCGAGTAGAAAGCAATTGCTGCCTCTCAGCACGCAAAATGCGAACAGCACAGTTGTCAAATTCTTCGCGCACCGCTACACACACAAAAATCCCACACCTGACCCGATACAGATTGCCTTCGCCCAAACCAGCTGGTACCGGATCAACCTGTACAATCAGGCGGGGATTCCCGCAGTGCCGTTTACATTGCAAGTAACGCTGTAACTGACTGTTATTTTGAAACCTGACGAATCAGTTTTCGTTTCGCAAAATAATGCTGCATATCACCGCGATTTGCCGAAATGGCCAGGACAACAATCATGAAAATACCAAGCACCGTATCCTGCATGGACGAAGGCAGGCCTACTGCCAGCAGACCGTTGAATATCAGGCTGATACACAACTCACCGATCAGAATGTTCAGCGCCAGGTTATCTACCAATACCAGTAATTCCATGCCGACCATAACGCCCATCATCGGCTTAAATACCATATTCAGACTTCCCATGCTGAGTTGCCCGGAGATAGAATTGGTATAACAAATCTGCAAAATTCCTACCACTCCCAGAAAAGCGCCGCCAATTGTAAAACTCATAAAATTGATCCTGGCTGCATTGATTCCCATGTTTCTGGCCAAACGTTCATCATTTCCTACCACACGGACATTATAACTGAATTTTGTGCGGTAATATAACAGGAAAAAGATGACGCCGGTAATCGCACAGATGATAAAATTCCACGGAGTTTTTCCCAGGAAGGCAATACTTTTATCCACAGAAACCATACTGGATGATCCAAGGAATGCGTAACACAGGATTTCAAACAGCATTACCACGCCCAGGGAAAGTACCAGAGATGGAATTCGGAACAGATTAAACGCATACCCCATCAGGATACCCATCAAAACACCGGAGACAACACATCCGACAATCAGTCCTGGCAATCCCAGACCTAAGGTTGTTGCGAGATACCCACCCACGCTTGCAGAGAGGATCACCCGAACCCCTGTGCTCAGATCAAACAGTCCTGCCGCCATACAAAATGCCATTCCAAATCCCATCACTGTCGGAATCATGGCCTGCGAAAAAACAACTTTGAGACTCTGCACGCCAAAACTGTCTGAAATCAGCGTAAAAAACAGAAATATTAATACCGGAATTGCAAAAACAAGGCACACTCTTTTTATCTTTACACTCATTCTTTGTTCTCCTCTCTTTGCTTTCCGGTGAGCCGACACTGTGATTTTTTATTCACAACGCCGGTTCACCGACTTCGAATTACCGAATCGTTTCGCGTAGTATGGTTCTTTATCTTGACTCATGTAATTCCTTCACTTCAAGTGCCGTCATCGAATTGCACAGATCCTCCAACCCATCAATATCCAGAGCCAGCAGGCTTGTCGGAATCTCATCCGTCGTATAAATTGGCTCATCTACTGCCATATACTCATAATATGCTTCCAACTCTTCCGCATCAGAGATTATACTGTACTGCAGAGCAAGCTCTACCGGCTCATCGCTCATACTGTTTCCTGTCACAGCGTTCGTCAGAATCGTCGCCGCCGCAATCGAATCCTGAATCAAAAGATCTCCGAGAGTTGCAGTGATTGTACCATCCTCGAGATATGATACACAGTTTTCATCGGTATCCAGCGTCACAAATTTGATATCATAGCTGCTATACTCTTCCAGTTTTGCCCCGATAGCAGACTGATCTCCTGTCGCATTGGAACCCAGGCGAACAATACCTTCCATCTCAGAGCCATATTTTGCGATCCAGCTCTCTACCGCGGAAACTGCCTCGGTCGCATCTGCAGGATCCCGATAAGTATCCAGACAGTTTAATCCAAACTCTTCAGCGGCGTCCGCAAGCCCCTGTTCTCTGGTCTGGCCGGTTGTATTATCTGCAGAGGTAGTCAACAGGCAATAGTTTGTCGCACCGGACTCATAGAGCGCCTGTCCCAGCATATAGCCGGCCTGGTATTCATCCTCATATACACAGCCCAGATAATAATCAGAATCTTCCACATAAGCTTTTACATCGTCATCCGTAATAGAACGCATGGAAATCACGAAGTAAACTCCGGCCTCATCACACATATCTGTCACATTGTAAAGAACGTCATTTGATACCGGAGTTACAAAAATTCCCGCACATCCGTCTGTGATCAGCTTCTCCACCGCATCAATGGTCGTTGCGTCATCAAACTCAAAAATCTCAGTAACCAGTTCTCCGCCTGCTGCTTCCGCGATCGTGCTGCGGTTTAAGTGCATTGCATTCATTACAGCATTATAGGAAGCTGATGTCGGATAACCGATCAGGAAAGAGGCATCACCGCTCACCTCTGTCTCAGATTCGGAATCGTTCTCTGTATCTGTCTCCGCTGCAGATGTATCATTCGTCGCGTCGCTGCTGTCAGTTGATCCGCAGGCCGCCAGGGAAAACACCATTGCTCCTGCCATTAATAATGCTATTACTCGTTTCTTCATCTTACATATCTCCTTTTCTTTTTCATTATAATATTAATACACTTTCGTGTAAAAATCAGTATTATTTCACTACAACCGTATTCTGACGGTCAAACGTCATACTTATTGCAAACAGGAACACAAAACCCTGTACCACCTGCTGCGCCAGCGTACCAAGTCCCCAGAGATTCATGCCAAAGGAAAGTACCGCCATAATGACACTGCCGATTATCGCACTTCTGAATTTTGATGTGGCTCCGCCGGTAATCGGCATGCCGCCGATCAGAAGTGCGTTTAACGCATTTACCGTAAACCCTGCTCCCGTAGAGGAAGAAGCAGTACCGGCTCGAAGCAGAGAGAAAATCGCCACAATCGCACAGATCAATCCCATAATCATAAATCCCCGGATTTTAACCCAGACAACCGAAATACCATTCTGCCTCGCGAACTCCGGATTTGCCCCGACAATTTTACATTCTTTTCCGACTCTGGATTTTTCAAACGCCAGGTAGCCGATCACCACAATCGCTGCCATCGTAATAATTCTCAATGGCACGCTGTCCAGCTTTGTCATCTCATGCGGAATACTGACACTGGCGTTGCCCAAAACAATGATGACCAGACCGGAACAGATAAAGGACACAGCCAACGTCGCAATAAAAGAGGTAACCTTTAGCACCGCATGAATATAGCCGTTTAAAAAACCGATAAACAGACCCACAAGAATCGCCACCGGAAAAAGCAGCCACTCATTCACACCTGCAGCGCGCGCTGCCACAGCGGCAATCATCGCCACCACTGCAGTCAATGAAAAATCCAGGCAGCCCTGCGATAACAGGAATGCCAGACCACAGGTGCCGATCATAATTGTAAACACCTCATTGACCAGAGAACTCAGATACTTCGGAGCCAACAACTTTCCGCCGGTAACAAGTTCAAAAAATACGATAACCACCACCAGACCGATAAACGGCAGGTAATTCTGCAATAACTTTTTTGTCTTCATCTCCCGCCTCCTAAATAATGTACTCGATCAGCTTATCTTCCGTCAGCCCTTCATCCCGTTTAAACTCACCGGTAATTTCGCCGTCCTTCACAATAATCGTCCGATCCGCCATGCCGATGATTTCCATCATTTCCTCTGAGATCATCAGGATTGCTTTTCCTTCCGCTTTCAGATTCATCATCAGCTTATAAATATCTGCTTTCACCCCGATATCAATACCACGGGTCGGGCAATCGAAGATGAAAATATCAGCGCCAAAACCAACCCATTTCGCCACAGACACCTTTTGCTTGTTACCACCGGACAGATACATTACATACTGATCAATACCCTGCATCTTTGTCTTCAGCTCATCCGCCCACTTCTGCGCATAATCTCTTTCCTGTTTTGCAAAGATCAAACCCTTATGGCCGAGCTGCGGCAGCACAGGCGCGCAGATATTATCTTTAATGCTTGCTGCAGTAATCAAGGCTTCATTATCCCTGTCTTTTGCCACATAAGCCATCTTTTTCTTTACTGCTGTCAGGGAATTGTCAATGGGAACCCCACTTCCCAATTCCACGGTTCCGAGATCCGGTTTAATCAGACCGAAGAATATCTTTCCGATATCGTGCATCCCGCAGTCTGTTAATCCGCCGATTCCGACAATTTCACCCTTATGGATTTCCATATTGATATTTTTCAGAATACCATGGGTGACGCTTTGCATCCGGATTGCCACTTCTGCCTGCTGTGTCGCTTTCATATCTTCGCGATAAAAATTTTCAGAAACCTCGCGGCCAACCATAAGCTTTCGAATCGCTTCATCGCTAAACTCCTGTTTTTCCAGCGTTGCGATCAGATGCCCGTCGCGCAGCACGGTCAGATAGTCACAGACCTCTTTCACCTCACTGATGTCATGGGAAATAAAGATTACACTCTTTCCTTCATCCCTCATTTTATACATGACCTTATACATCAGATCACGACCGCTTTTGCTTAAGGCTGTGCTGGTTTCATCTACCACCAGTATGTCAGGATTATTTTCCATGGCACGGGCAATCTCTACTAGCTTCCTGTCCTCAAAGGTAAGCCGACTTGTATTCTCCTTTTCGCTGATATGCAAAGCACCAATCCGGTCCAGTGCAATCCTGGCTCGACGATACAGTTCTCCTACATCCATCAGACCACGTTTTACAAACGCTTCTTCCTTTCCGACAAAAATGTTCGCCGCCACGGAAATCCCTTCAAAAGTCCCCTGCTCCTGCATCAGGTAACAGATCCCCTTCGCATTTGCTTCCAACGCATTAGCCGGCGCATGCGGCTCACCCTTGTAAACCATCTCGCCGCTGTCCGCTTTCTGAATGCCGGCAATAATAGTGGTCACGGTAGACTTTCCGGAACCATTCTCACCTATCAGCCCATGGATTTCCCCTTTGTATGCGGTAAAATCAACATCCACAAGAGCTTTTGTCGGTCCGTAAGATTTATTGATTTTCGCGGCTTTCAATAATTCTTCTCTCATGGAACCTCTCCTTTCCTTTCCTCAACTGCTGAAATAATTATAAAAAAATGAGACAACGATAAAATATGACAATCCGATCGTTTTGTTCAAAATACTTATGAATGCAATGAAAACTGTGATTTTTTTGTACAAAGTATGCTAAAATATGCTCAGCAAAGAAACCGTATCGCCTAAGGAGGTTATCTGATGAACAAAAATCACCTGATCCGGACTCTGATCGTGGAAGATGATCGCATTATATTAAAAGACTTGCTTGAAATCATTAACTGGAAAGCGGAAGGATTCAATATTGTCGGCACGGCTCCAAACGGTAAGATCGGTCTGCGTCAGTTTGATACCTGCCATCCGGAACTGGTCGTCAGCGATATCCGGATGCCTCTGATGGACGGACTTACCATGATAAAATCCATCAAACTGAAAAATCCGACAACTCACTTTCTTATACTGAGTGCTTACGATGAATTTAACTACGCGAAAGAGGCAATCCGTCTGGGTGCGGAGGATTATATTTTAAAAACGGAAATCTCCGAATCTTATATCCGCTCGAAGCTGGAAATCATCCGCCGCAAACTCAATCACGAGGAGGATACCGCAATCACAGTTTTTGAAAAAAAGCTCGTGGATTACATCACAACTCCCACGATTCATAATATGGAAAATCTGAAAGCAATCTTTGAAGATGTTCATCTCTTCCCGTCCACAGCTCTGTTCCAGCGAAATGCAGAGCTATGCTATAGCACGGTAAAAAAAGAGTTCTCCCGTCTCGGTGTCCCGGATAAATTTGTATTACCCGAATTGCATTCTTATGATGAATTACGGGAATGGGTATATACCGAAGTGAAAAATCTGGAATTGATTGATGACCTGATTCTTCACCGTCAATACTCTCCGGTTATTATTAACGCCCACGAATATATTTCCAAAAATTACATGAATCCGGATCTGAAACTGCAAACGATCGCCGACCATGTAGGCTTAAGCTCAGGCCGTCTGAGCGTTCTTTTTAAAAAGGAAACCGGACGTACAGTCAACGACTTTATTACTTCCACGCGGATTGAAAAAGCCAAGGAACTCTTGTCCAGCGGAAAATACAAGGTTTACGAAGTATCGGAATTGGTCGGCTACCGCACAAGTCAGTATTTCAGCACAATCTTTTTTAACCAGACCAGACAATACCCGAACCAGTATCGAAAGGGGTTAGACACATGAAACGAATTTTTCAGAAACGCAACAGTTCCCGCATTATACATAAACTGAGCCGACGAATTTTCCTGATTGGCGTCTGCGGCCTGATTCTATCCACAACCCTGTATTATCAGTTTTCCTGGAAAAGCCTGCGGGATTCCACTATCAAAAGCACAGCCTCCACCAACGCGGAGATTGCCAATCAGATTAATACCAGCATTGAAAACCTGACGGACACCTCCCAATATCTTCTGACTTCCACGGAGCTGATGAATAAGCTGTTTACCTATTACCAGGATCCCTCAAACTCCAATGCCAGCGATATTAACCTCCTGCTCCATAGCCTAATCGTCAGTATGGGAAATATTCGCGCTGTCTGCATTGATGGACCGTCTGATACATACTTCTATTCTCTGAATACACTGGCTGAAGAAGAACAGCAGCAATTTGAGACGGAAGTATACCAACAGGTTCGAGACAATATCCACAAAGTCGGGTATTCTTCCATCTATACCACTACTACGGATGCCACTACTTATTACCTGATGGCGTATTTCTATAATTTTGATATCGGCAGCCGAAATTTCACGATGACGATATTTTACAATGCTACCAGCATGGTAAAAACAGTAGAAAATCTGACTGCAACCTCTTTTGATGGTTGTATGTTGAATAATTATCTGCAGACTACTTTCTATCAAACCGGCGAAACCGGAACGGGAGAAAATATTTCTCAGGAAAACTTTACTTATTCTTCCGGAGATTATCTGAATGGCAGCGACGGCTATTATTTTTATAGCAGTATAGATACACCGACCTGGAATATCGTATCCTATATGAGTTACCGTACTCTGTTTTTATCTTTTTATAAACAGTTTGCGATTTCTCTGTTTCTGTCCGTTCTGATGATTGTTTTCCTCATCATTGCCCTGAATCCGGCTATCCGGCAGATTATCCAGCCAATTCACGAGCTGAATCAGACCATGCAGCAGGTTGTCCAGGGAGATTTAAGCTGCTATTCTTCCATTCAGACCAACGATGAGATTGGCGACCTGAGCCGCGTCTACAACCAGATGATCGACAGCCTGAACCGTCATATTGAAACCATTCTGGAGTATGAAACCAAAGAACAGCGCATGATTTATAACCTTCTCATCGCACAGATTGATACACACTTTATCTACAACACCATGAGTATCATTAATTCTTTTGCACGGCAGGGAAAAACACAGGAGATTATCAGCGCAAACTCAGCGCTGATAAAAATCATGCAAAACTGTCTGCGTGTAAAAACCATCGATGTAACCGATACCATAGAACAGGAAATGGACGTTGTAAATCAATATTGGATTATTGAGAACATGAGATACGACAATGAAGTGCAGCTTATCTGGGAAGTACCGGAACATTTGTACAAAGACAATATTCCAAAAAACCTCATCCAGCCTATTGTGGAAAACAGTCTGTTCCACGGCCTTGTGGACGAGGAAACCGGTATTCTCATCGGAGAAATCCGGATAACAATCGCAAAAGAAGGCGACAGTTACTATTGTATCCGGATTGCAGATAACGGGTGCGGATTTGATCAAAACATTCTGGAGCTATTGAACAACCCTAACGATTCGGAGGAAATGTTAAACGAAAGAGGAAAACATATCGGAATCATAAACATCCGCCAGCGTTTGAATTATATTTACAAAAATCATGCTTCCATGACGCTCTTTAACGAAAACGGAGCTGTCGTTGAAATGAGATTACCCGTCTCCATCAATGGAGCCGGGTAATCAATCTCAGATATCCCGAAAAATCACGAGAAAGTTCGCTCAAACTCACCGTTTCCGAGTGTCTCGCATGTACCGTCCGGATATTCCAGACAGGCAACAGTATTCGCCGGTATTCTGATATATACCTTTTTGCAGCCATTCTCGAGACGCCATTTGACTGCAATCGTGCCATATACCGATTCATAGCTTCCGCTGACAGATTCCAGACCAAAGTCAAAATCCGGTTTGATCAGAATTTTCTTATATCCAGGTTTCAGCCTCCGGATACCCAGAAGATTGCGATACATCCAGTCCCCGATACATCCGAACGCGTAGTGATTATAAGAAGTCACTGTGCGGGTGCCATCGGGCAATATCGCATTCCACCGTTCCCATATCGTTGTCGCATTGTGATTCACCTCATACAGCCAGGAAGGGAATTTTTCCTGATACAGGATTTCCTTTGCCGTCTCTTTTTTACCGTTCTCTGTCAGAACATCCATCAGAAACTTAATCGACATAAATCCCGTATCCAGGCACCCGTCGTTTTCCGCGATCAGTTCCGTCAGCCGATTCGCCAGAAGAGGTCTTTTTTCATCCTCCACCATATTCATGGCCAGAGCCATAACATACAATCCCTGCAGGTCATTGTCAATCAATCCCTGATCATCCACATACTCGACCGCAAAAGCATGACGGATATTTTCATTTAGCTTGCTGTAATATTGCTGCCGCTCAGTATCTCCGAGAAGCTCCGCCACTTTCGACACAATTTCAGTAGAATTGGCATAAATCGCGGTAGAAACATGTTCCTTTGTAGTGGTCGCCGAACCAAGCATATCCGACTCGCCATTATCCCTGCTGCAGCTCGGATATAACCAGTCCCCAAAATGGAAATTGGTATTCCACAAATACTTCTGCCGCTCCAACGCATCCGGATCATCCTCTTCTCCTTCTTTTAAATTCACGCCGGAGGAAGCCTCGCGTTCCACATATCCCATCCACTTTAGCATCGCCTCATAATTTTCCTCAAGAACCGTCTTGTCGCCGTAAATCTGGTACAGATACCAGGGTAAAGCAACAATGATATCTCCCCACCCGGCGGAGGTATGTGTTCCGAAGCTTTGAAGCTGGATGTCCTTATAGCCGGCAGAATACGGAACAATAATCGGAATCAGACCGTCTTCAAACTGCTCTTCTCTCATGTTGCGCAGCCACCGCTTAAAAAAGTTCTGGCAGTCCTGATTAAAGCAGCAGGTCTCGCCATACACCCACGCATCTCCTGTCCACCCGGCGCGTTCCCGCTGAGGACAATCTGTGGGAATCGAAAGCAGATTCCCCCGCTGACTCCATTGAATGTTGCTCTGAAGCTGGTTTAATTTGGAATTGGATGTGGTAAAACTTCCGCTGACCGCACAGGCTGTTCCCAGAACACATGCCGTAAAATTCTCCGCTTTCACTTCACCGGGATAATTGCTCACACGGACATAGCGGAAACCGTGAAACGTAAATTTCGGCTGATATACCTCTTCAAACACTCCTTTCAGCACATAATAATCCGTCTGATCCCGGTTAAAACCATCGATAAAATTCGCAAAATTTTCGGACAATTCCAGTTCTTCACTATGTTCCAGTTTTACCTCGGTACCGGCTTTTCCGGAAACTCTCATCTCTACAACACCTACGATGTTTTGCCCGAAATCAAGAATCGTATCTCCGGCCGGCGATGTCAGAATCGCTTTTGGTGCCAGCCGCTGCGTGACAATCACCGGCTCCGCACAAATACCGTGCAGCTTTTCGTATCCGATTCCCAATTCTTTACATGGATAATATGTTTTTTCCGCATTCTCCAGCCTTGCGTCATAACGTTCCCCGATCATGATATCGGAGTAAACATACGGACTGGTATAATATCGAAAGCTCTCATCACTGGCTATGATATCCCTGCTTCCATCCTCATAAAGCATCTCGATCTGTATCAGAGCCGCCAGTTCGCTGCCGTAATTCTCCCCGAAACCAAGCATGCCGAATTTTCCCTTGTACCATCCGTCAGCCAGTGTGATTTCTATCGTATTTAGACCACCATTCAGAAAAGGTATGATATCATAAGTCTGATATTCCACATAGGCATCATAATCCGTAAATTCCGGAGCAAAGCGCACATCACAGGGGATTTCCCCATTGATTTTCAGTTCATAAACTCCCAAAGCAGAAACATACGCCCGAGCCTTTTTCAGCAGTTTTGTTTCCGAAACTGCAAAAGATTTTACATAGGTATTGCAGGCTTCCAGTTTCCGGTCCGGCGTAAAATCTACATCCTTTCCTTCCATCATGTCAATCAGGATTTTCCCCAGATCCTGCTTATCTGTTTTACCGGAAACACATTCTGACTGTCTTCCAATCCATTTTGCCACCCATTCCGATTCATTGAGGATGCCCATTTCAAATGTATTACCCTTACTGTAAAGTACACTTCCGACATTTGTTTTTACAGTGACATCATAAATATATGCCGTTTTGCCACGCAAACGATTCCCTTCATATACAACATTTACGCTCTGATCACTGTGCATTTCGCGACTATCCCATACCAGATTATTTTCCTCATCCCTCACCTGAATCCGGTAGGATAACTGATACACATCATTCTGCCCGGCATCAATCTTCCATGAAAAAACCGGTCTGATATCGTCAATGCCAATCGGGTTTTTCAGAGAATTGCATCTCACATCTGTTAATCTCATCATTCTCCTCCTTGCTTTTAAGGCTGCTGCGCCTACAATACTTTTATTATAAATGCAATGCGGGGAATGAAAATAAGACAAAACAAATATTTTGTATATTATTCTTGCATCTTTTCCACGGAACAAATTATCATACTTTCATTCCTGAATGCCCAGATTAGTATATAAAATATAACTGCTCACTTCCTTTTGAAACGCAGAATGTCTGCCCGAAGGCAGACATTCTGTATACAGAAAACACAATATTTATCGATTACTTACTTCCGATCGCCCAGTGCATCATCCAGCGTCTTTCCAGCCTCTGCACGATATTTGTCATCCAGCTTTCTGATGTGATTCTTAGAAAAGCAGCTGATCAGGACAACACCGATGATCATACTCTTTCCTACCCGATGACTTTCCCCGGATTCAGAATGTGTTTCTCATCAAAAACATCCTTGATTCCACGGAACAGCGCAATCATGTCCGGACCCATATGGTTTGCCAGTGCCCTGACACGGGCGTGGCCGATTCCGTGCTCGCCGGAGACCTGCCCTCCCATCTCCTTTGCTTTCGCGTACATCTCTGCCATCAGTTTCGGATATCGGTCCGCAAAAACAACGGGATCCATATCATCCCGCATCAGCTGGATATGCATATTTCCGTCCCCGGCGTGTCCCTGAATGGAAATACGGATTCCGTCAAACATGAGAATCAGATAGGAATCAGCTGTCTTATGCGACATTACTTTGTTTAAGTAGTATGCCGCCTGGTTCTGAATAAACCCAAAAAAAGAACCTCTTCCCGAGATTCTTTTTCCTGATGATTTCCATATGCCGACGCCATTTTATATCGTAACTGTTCCGTTCCCTCGCAGTTACTACACTTTCTGCTTTGTCAAAATATCCTTTGCCGCTTCCTCCAGATGCCGGGTCATCACCCGGCATACCGATTCGCTGTCCCCCTCAGAGATCGCTCGCAGGATTTCCTCATGCTGCATAAAAATCCGCCGATATCTCTCCTCCTGCTGTTTTTCGGAACCGTCACACAGCAGGACAGTCAGTGATTCTCCGATAATATCCCTGCAGACCTGAAGCATAATCCCGTACATGGCATTCCGGGATGCCCGTGCAACAATCTGGTGAAACTGCAGGTCACAGGAGATAAATTCCTCCGGATTTCCCGCAGCCTCTTCTGACTGCTTCAGCACTTTTTCCATATCAGCCAGATCCTGCTGTGTCCTTCTTTGCGCCGCGAGAGAGGCAGCATCGCACTCTGTGGTCCGGCGGAACTCCAGGATCTCCTCAATCGTCAGCTTCTGAAACTGAATCACATTTTCCAGAGTCTGTACCGCGTTGTCCACATTCAGCTCCTGCACCACCGCCCCGCTGCTGCCGGATTGGATCTTAATGTAGCCTTCCCGCTCCAGCACACGCATCGCTTCGCGGATTGTAGGACGGCTCCGCTGCATCATCTCCATCATTTTCCGTTCGGAGGGCAGATGCTCTCCCGGCAAAATATCTCCGTTCAGGATCAACTGCCGGATCTGTTCATATATTTCCTCACTGGCTCTGGTCGTTTTCACAGGCTGCAGCGGAACTTTAATCTCATTTTTCATCTCCGTGACCTCGGTTTTTTCTTCTTCGACGTACTATTTGCCGCATTACTATTGCTGTTCTGGGCAGCGCTTTCCTGCTGCCCCGGTGTTTCCTTCCTCCGGACATAGGCGATCGGCGAGCTCTGCTTGCCGTCAGACTTCTCCATCACGACTTCCAGCTCGTCGATCATCCGGATAAATTCACTGAACTTCCGATATTTTCCGTAGTTGCGCTCGTCAAAATCCGGATATTTCCGGGTCAGCAGCCGCCCCAGCTCCGACAGAAGCATGCTGCCGTCCTCATCCGAGTTCTGGTCAATGATATTAAAGATCGTGCGTTTGATTTTGGATAATTTTGTAATCGGGGAAGTCTCCACCGAAGTATCTTCTTCCTCTGCCGCCGCGGTATCACCGCTTCCGTTCTGCTCCTCCTCCACGGTATTCTGAAACAACACATCCAGAACCTTGAACTCCTCGCAGGAACGGACAAACGCTTTTGGCGTCTTGGACTCGCCCATGCCGATGACAATCTTTCCCGCCTCGCGCAGACGCATGGCCAGCCGGGTAAAATCGCTGTCCGAGGACACGATGATAAACCCGTCCACGTTGTCTGTATATAAAATATCCATCGCATCAATAATCATCGAAGAATCCGACGCATTTTTCCCTGTGGTATAGCTGTACTGCTGCATCGGGATGATGGAATTCTCCAGCAGGCACTCCTTCCAGGTCTTCTTCGTCCGATCCGTCCAGTCGCCGTAAGCCCGGCGCACACTGACCCCGCCGTAAGACTTCGCCTCGTTTAACATCACCGACACATATTTCGGTGAAATATTATCCACATCAATCAGTAAAGCAAATTTATTTTCTTCTGCCATTTTTCCTCCCTGTTCTGCCAGGCACCCAGCGATATGTGATCACGCTCAGGCTCTGACCATTTTTTCATTTATACATACACAGAATCATCATATTCTCATACAATTACGACACCCGTTCGAACCTGTTACAGGTCAGCAGATACTGCCCTCATCTCAAGCCGATACTTCCGCGGGGTCGTCTGAAACTGCTTTTGAAAAATCCGGTGAAAATAACTCTGGTTTTCATATCCCACGGCCAACCCCACATCCAGCACCGACATGGATGTGTGTGCGAGCAGATAAGCCGCCTGATTCAGCCGCTTCTCCTGCAGAAGTTCTGTATAGGTCCGTCCGGTCTGCCGCCGGATCTCCCGGGAAAGCCAGCTCAGGTCGTAGTGCAGGATCTGCGCCAGCTCAGACAGCTCCCCGTCCCGGTAATGCTCCTCCACATAGCGGAGCACGGAGAGCACCAGCTGCTGCTCACCCTCGGCATCCGTTTCCATCCTGTCCATGTGATTCATCAGCTGTAAAAACAACAGCCCCATCGTAATCTGGTTCGTGCTGCGTTTATTCGGCTGTCGGTTGTGCAGCGTCCAGATCAGATTCTCCACCAGATTCTGCACCGGCAGCACGTCTGCCACCTTAAAGTGCATATACCCCGCGCCCCCGGCGTCGCTCCTCAGACAATTTACCACAAACTCCCGCAGGGCGTTTGGCTCATCCGTCATCATCCGGAGCACCTGGTCAAAAAATTCCGGCAGAATGATAAAATTCACAGCCACGTCATCCGCTCCAGCCGGGAAAATCTCCTGCTCGGCCTGCTGGTTCAGCAGCAAAAGCTCTCCGGCTGCCAGCGTCACATCGTGTCCGTTGATCCGCTGGCGGGTAGAGCCGGAACACATATAGATCATCTCCACATAGTCGTGGGTGTGTGTCGGAAAATGAACAAAACGGGTGTGTTTGCGCACTTCAATCAGTTTACCGGCGTCCAGCAACCGCCGCGCCTCCACCATCCGGATCTCCCCGGCAGCTTCCTCCGAGGTATACAGCCCCCGGTCGATCACCGGCTTCCCCCGCAGCAGCTTTTCCTCTTCGGGGGTGATTTTTCTCAATTCCTCATAGAGAACTCTGTCCATACCCTACTTCCCCAACACGCTTCTTTTTTCCTGCTTTCCATATAACCATACCACATTTACACGGAGAAAGGAACTTAAATTTTACAGCAATCATGATTCAGATTGCTATCTATTCTAAATATGTGGTATACTAAATAAATGACGGATAACAGAGAAAGAGAAATGACATGAAATTAGGAAACTACATGGGACTTCGTGTCCAACGGCCGGATCTCACAGTGACAGAGGCGCAGGTCGACAAAGTTTTAAAAAAAGAACAGCGCAAAAATGCCGTGGTATATAACATCGATGACCGCCCGGCCGACTGGGGCGATCAGGCCGTGATCGACTTCGTCCTTCGCTGCGACGGAAAAGCTGTTCCAAACAGAAAGCGGCACAATTATCCCCTGCTTCTCGGCTCCCATACTTTTGTAAAAGGATTCGAGGAGGCCATTATCGGGCATCATACAGGCGATGTGTTTGAGGTCGCCGCTACCTTTCCCTTAAATTACCGCATCAGCGAACTGTCGGGACGAGTCGGCGTTTTCCGTGTCCGCCTGAATGCAATCCGGCTTCCGGAATACCAGGCGCTGGACGACGATTTTGCCAGAGATTTCTCCGATTTTGATACACTGGAGGAATGGCGCAGCGAAATCCGGGAAGAACTGAAGGAGCGCAGACAAATTTCCGCCAACGAAAAACTATCCCGAGAACTATTGGATCAGATCATCGCTGACTCCCGGATTCCCATTGATCGCAGACTGAAAAATGATGTATTCGAGTCCCTGTATGAAGATTTCCTCTTTGAGCTGGAAGAAAACGGCATGTCCCTGGAAAACTACTGTAAACGTTCCCGGCAGACGCCGAAGCAGATTCGCAGTCAGAAAATGGAGGAAGCGGTTCGAGTCATCCAGTCCGAGTCTGTGCTCCACGCCATCATTGAACAGGAACACATTCCGGTCTCAGCAGAAGAAATTCACGAGGAAATAGCCGCACTGGCCGAGGAAGAGGGCGAAGATTACGATACCTTCACACAGATGCTCGGTGAGGAAGAGATGGACAGCATTGCGGATCAGCTCGGTCTGGAAAAAGCGCTGCAGTTTGTGATGGAGCACGCGATATACGAATAAAAAAACTCCTCTTACAGATACTAAGGACGGGTGAACCACCACCCGGAATCTGTAAGAAGGAGTTTATTTTTATGTCTGATAAGAAAGGAAAAAATCCCGAAGACGGGTACGACTACCTGAGCCAGTCCGCCTCCGCGACGGAGCAGACCGGACTGATTCCCTCCGCTCCCCTCGAAAGAAGCGAAATCGAAGCGTACCGCATGATGTATCCCTACCCGCCTCCACTCGTGAAAAAAGAAGACGACCATGCAAAATAATTTTCCCTTTACACCACCTGATGCTGCAGCCACTTCCGGCTCCGGAAACGGATACTGAAGATAATCCCGCGGACGGTCCAGTCGGTAAACATACCGATCCAGACCGCGATCGGTCCAAACCCCTGCGCCCGGCATAGATAGACACAGAGCGACACTCTGCAGACCCACATGCTGACCGTGGAGAGAATCATGGAAAATCTCACATCCCCGGCCGCCCGCATGCCGTAGCCGGGAATAAAGGCCAGCGTCCAGACAAAAGGTTTTATGATCGTAATCCATTTCATCATAAAATAGCACAGATCCGCGCTGGCCTGCTCCATCCCCGCAATCTGCGTGACCGGCCTGGTCAGCGCAAGCGTCAGCAGCGCAGTGGCCACCACCGTCACTTCCGCCAGCAGACTCAGCTTTATAATATAGTACACCGCCTGCTTCTTTTCCCCGGCGCCGATACACTGCCCGACAATCGTCATCAGGCCGATCCCGATTCCCAGCGCCGCCACACTGTTTAAATACTCCAGAATATTAGTCATGGCCTGCGCAGAGATGGCGGTCGTCCCGAGCGTGGAAACCGTGGACTGGATCGCCAGCTTTCCAAACTGGAACATGCCGTTCTCAATACCGGTCGGGATTCCCACCGAGAGAATCACGGCGATCAGAGCCAGCTCCGGCCGGATTTTCGCGTAATTCCGTATCACAATCGTCTGCTTATCCCTCCGCTGCAGGCAGATCATCACCACGGCCATGACAATCCGGGAAAACAGAGTAGAAAGACCGGCTCCCAGCACTCCCATATCCAGACCAAAGATCATGATCGCATTCCCGGCGATATTGATCCCGTTGCAGATGACGGAGATCACCATGGGCATGCGGGAATTCCCCTCCGCCCGGAAAAATGCCGCGTTGGCGTTAAACAGCGCAATGAATGGATAGGAAAGCGCCGTCACCAGGAAATAGATCTGAGAGGCCTCCATCACATCCGCCTCCATCTGCCCGAAAATCAGACGCAGCAGCGGATTGCGAAAAGCCACACAGAGTACCGTAATCACCACAGATATCACAAGCATCGTGAGAAATACCTGCCTGGCCGCCCGGTTGCATTCCTCGGTTTCCTTTTTGCCAAGATATTGCGAGCAGACGATCGTACCGCCTGCCGCAAGAGCCAGGAACACCTGCAGCATCAGATTGTTGATGGAATCCACCAGGGAAACCGCCGAGATGGCGGCGCTTCCCACATTGCTGACCATCACCGTGTCAATCGTGCCCATCAGTGCGTTCAGCACCTGCTCGATCATCAACGGCACCAACAGCAAAAACAGGTCGTGATTATTGAATAACAAATCCTCTTTTTTGATTCCCAGCTTTTTTAAAACCATTTTTTCCCTTTCATCGCAGTCAGTCACATAGAAAAACAAAACAGACCTGAATCCAGAGAATATTTTACACATATTTTCCCAAAAAGCAACAGGAAATCTTTTATCACATTCTGTTAACCCTCAATAAAATCACATAAACTGAAGACCAAATCCGTAATCGTAGGTATTCCCCTGACTGTCCGTATAGGGAACCAGATCAAACGCCACGTCCTCCGCATGTGCCTCCACAGTATCCATATCCCGCGGCATCTGAACAGGCAGCCGACCGCTCGGATCACACTCACCGAATAAAATGTCGAGCACCGCTGACTTCGAGACGCCAAACTCCGCAACGATCGCGTCCGCAGCCGGTTCAAACTCACTCATCACCATAGGATTATTCAGGCGCATACAGACAATCACCGGCGCGTCTCCCATCGCCTCCCGGCAGGCAAGGATATTGTCCAGATCCTGCGCTCTTTCCCGGTCTGACAGACGCCAGTCCTCATAGGGAAGCAGGCTGCCGCTCCGCTCCAGGTCCTTAAAATATAGCCCGTCCTCCTCAAGCAGCGTGACCCCTGAGTCCTCATGCCACGCTAGTGTTTTACCGTCTGCCTGTTCCAGGCGGCAGATGCCGTCTCTGCTTTTTTGTAAGTTCAAGTGAAATCCCCCTTAGCTGTTACTTAAAAAAATGATTTATACTGCCTGCATTTAACCATGAATAATCAGACCACAGCTGTTTTTCTCACTTGCGCCCATTGTATCTTATCTCATAAATAAATACAAGGTTTGCCGCCGTCATAATTTTCGGATAATTTTCGGAAATAGACCGGCGCATTTCCGGAACAAAGCAGTGGTATAAATCTTCTTCCCGCCGTCCGTCGGATCATCTCCAGGTGCGCGATCGCGCCCTGATAGTCCGTCTGCTCTTCCAGGATTTCGCACAACAATTTCTCTGCCATTTTCGTATTCCCAAGCCCAAATTCACCTAAGGCTCTCAGATAATTGCAATACAAACGGTTTCTCAACACTATATCCTCCTGGTATACTTCAATCTCCGGCAACGAAACCGCGAAAAAATCATACTCTATCTCGTCCATAAGATGCATTTCCCCGTAGGTGATCAAACGTGAAAACGCTTCCTGTGCCTCCGCCTCTCTCCCCAACGCCCGCTTTGCAAGTCCCTGGTAAAAAATGTAGTCAGAGGGCTGGTCGTTATAGTACAGCACCGGTTCCGGCTCCTGTGGTCCGGCGGCTGCCCGCGCAAAATATTCCGCAGACTTTTCCTCATCACCCAGCATATGGTATGTCAGTCCCATATAGTAATGCATCTGGTTGTCCGGCACATTGGGTAGTTTTCCTTCCCCAAGATTCACCGGATACTGCAGGGACGCCTCCAGCCGCTCCAGCGCTGTTCGGAGTCTTCCATTTTCCATATCACCCACAGCAAGCTGAGCCAACGCATAGCGGTACTGGGCGCTAACCTTTCCCTCGCCGCCTTCCCACGGATGGAACTGACGGGAAGAAAGACCTTCCAGTGCTTTCTCATACTTTCTCTCGCAATTCAGCAATGTGACCCACCTCAGGAAAAGATCATCCCGCTGCACAACCTCTTTCCTGTGCAGCTCCATGACAGCCAGACGCTCCTCCAGCGGACGGTTTGCTCTGGCCAGAAGCTGGTCATATTCGAGCCACAGACGGGGATATCCCGCATCCAGTTCACAGGCTTTTTCCATGGCACACAGCGCTTTCTCTGTATTTTTTTCTTTATTATAACAGGCGATCGACAGATTCCTGTGCGCCATGGCAAGATCCTGTTTTTCCGACACGGCTGCCGCCCAATGCTCCACGGCTGCCTCATACTGTTTTTTATCGTAGAGCAGATTCCCCAGATAACAGTGCGCCATGGGAGCCGTCTCCAGTGCGGCGATAGCACTGTGTAAAATAGCGATCTCCTCCACCCGGTTCGGGAAAACACAATCCGGCCGAAACGCCTCTGCTTCATTGTAACATTCAATCGCGGCACGTTTTCTTCCCATGCGGTCCTGAACATAGCCCTGATAATACAGGCACAGAGCATTCTGTTCCGGAGAGGATTGTAAAATATCCAGCGCCTCCTCATACAGCCCGGCCTGCATGTAATCCAGGGACAGCGTCAGATAGTTATGCGCCGGTTCCCGCATGAGGCTGACCCAGGCCGCACGGATGTCGTTTTCCGTGTTCTGTTCGTCGGTTGCTCCGGTTCTCTTGCAACTCTCTGCAAATTGCACATCGGACGCGCCCGCTTTTCCGCTGCACTTTGGAAATTGCACCATAGTCATCGCGGCCGAATCAGATTCACTATATGACTGCTGCAGTATTTTCTCATATTGACATCCCATGTTAAGCGGGTCAATCTCCAGGCTCTCCTCTAAGAATCTCTTCGACGGCCGCCCCAGCCTGCGCAGCATCGCTGCTTTCATCGTCCGCGCCTTACCGCTGTGCCAGTTCCGCAGCAGGGATTTTTCCGCAAAATCCAGCGCCGCCTCAAAACTGCCTCTTCGCGCCTCCAGGCAGGCCAGACGATAAAACGCAGCACTCTGGGTCTCCGCGCTCCAGGCCGCCTTATAAAAAGCGTCGTACGCCGCGTCCGCCTGTCCGTCAGTGTCTAATGCCAACCCCAGATTAAAATACGCCTCCCCCATGTAGGGGTTCGGATTTCTCCGGGTCTGTTTTTTGATTGCTGCCTCAAAATAAGGAATGCTCTCCCGGATCCGCCCGCGCCGTAGCAGCAACAACCCATAGCCGTTGTTCAAACGGATATCAGTCGCATCACGCCGCAGACCTTCCAGATAATAGTCCGCCGGTTCCCGGGTCGCGTGGCGGTACTGTTCCAGATGCTGCGCCACCAGGTAGAGCTCCTCCGTGCTTTCGATTTCCTCCGGCTTCGGAAGCGGCTGCGCGGGCTCCGGCGCCGGCTCCTCTTTCTGAATAAACGGTGTATAGCTCACCAGCGTTTTCCTGCCGCAGTTAACGACCGCCTGATAGTCTGTGTCCGCGCCCGGCGCAGCAAACGACAGGCAAAAACATTCTTCGGGACTCAGAGTTTCAGTACGCCGAAGCCACACCGCGCCCCGCCTTCGGATCACAATCTCCGCCTCCGTATAAACGCCGGTCACATAGACGCGCAGCTCCATCCGCTCCCCATCCTGCCGCGTCAGGCTCACCGCCGCGTCCTTTGTCGCATTTCCGACTCGCCCGACACCCTTATAAGGCATAAAGTATTGTACAAATGTCTTCTCTTCCTGCGGTTTTAACCAGGTAAAATCCGGCTGATTGTCCGTGTACACGCCGGTCATCAGTTCGATATAAGGGCCGTCCTCCTCCGTCAGGTTCCGATCCCACATCCGGCCGAAATCCCCATTTCCCCAGGTCCACTGTTTTTTGTCCGGTGCGATATGGTGGTCCGCCACATGGAGAAGCCCTGCCTCCAGGCTCTCATCGTAGTTTCCAATGAAATCAAAATCCGAGTGCGCCGCCATATAAGAGGTCGGCACTTTCACATTTTTATAACGGGAAATATCGACTCCCGCGGAATAATCCCACTTATAGTATTCACCCGTCGCAATGGGAAATGTAGAAACCGCCCGCTTTCCGTGATCCATCACAGCGGTCACATCCGGCGGAAACACAGAATAAGTATGGTTGTTTACCGGGATCGCCGGATTCGCCCACCACAAAAATGTCTGCGGCAGATCGGTTCCGTTATAGAGCTGCCCGCGGATTTCGATATAAGCCTTTCCCGGATAGAGGGAGATCGCAGCCATCCCCTTTGTCCCGTACATCCGATCTATCTCTCCGACATAGACCGTAGCGGATCCGTCTTCCTTTTGTTCCAATGTAACATCCACCGGCGCAAAGGTGGTCGGCCGGTGATGCTGCGGCCAGTTAAACTCAATCCCGCCGGAAACCCAAGGCCCGGCCAGCCCCACCAGCGCCGGCTTAATCACATGATTATAGTATACAAAATCATACCCGTTCGTCTTATCATACGCCCTCTGGATCCGACCTCCCAGTTCCGGCAGAATCATGACTTTCAGGTATTCATTTTCCAGGAAAACCGCCCGGTATTCCACATCGGTTTTCTCATCGGAAATCTTTTCCGTCACCGGCAGCGGGTAAATTTTTCCGGTGCTTCCCTGATAAGCCCGTTTTTCTATAAAAAGCGGATATTTCTCCGGCTTTCCCGCCCGGTAAGTGGGGATGGTGACGGCCGCTTCCCATACATCGACTGTTTTTTCCGGTATCCATGCGTTTTCCTCCTGTTTTCAGTTAATAATAGCCTGAAACTGCAATCCCTATACTGATGATGATAATAAATAATGGTTCGTCAGGAAATGTCACATCTGAATAAAAGATGGACAATCTTCCACTATCATGCTATAGTTATCACATGAAAAAATTTACCGAATGGAAAAAAGACGGATTTCCGGACGAACGGCTAATCGTCCTCCCCATAGAATCATTTCAGGAATACGCAGAACACCCCCGGGTACGGCGTCTGTATCTGACCGACGTCGGCTATTTCCCTCGGGCAGATCACCATTACCGGGAGAGAACCGACGGGATCGAGGAATACATTTTCTTCTACTGTACAGAGGGGCAAGGCACGATTCAGATAGAAAATCAGACTTATATACTGAGAGAAAACGAGGCGTTCTGCATCCCCCGCCATACCCCGCATCTCTACCATGCCTCCGAGGAAAATCCATGGAGTATCCTCTGGGTGCATTTCAAGGGAGAGGATGTGCAGTATTTCCCCCTGGAGGATCGGCGCACCGTCCGCTTCTCCTCAGATCACGCCGTGAAACGGATGCACAATCTCTTCGATCTCCTCTTTGACGCCCTGGAGGAATCTTACACCCTCGGTAACTTCATCTACATTTCCCAGGTGCTCTCCCTGATCCTCGCGGAGACCTACGACAGAGAAAAAACGGGGGATATCCGGGAGCAGAGCAGGCATATCACGGAGATTATCCGTTATATGTACCGCCACATCGGAGAAAGCCTGACGCTGGAACAGATCAGCCTGGATTTTCACCTCTCGTCCAGCTACCTGAACGCCATCTTCCAGAAGAACACGAAGCACTCTCCCATAGATTTTTTTATACGCCTGAAAATGAAAAAAGCCTGCAATCTCCTTCGGAGTACAGACAAATACATCTATGAAGTCGCGCAGGAGCTCGGCTACACGGATCCATACTATTTTTCGCGCATCTTTAAAAAGGTTGTCGGGATGTCGCCAAAACAATATAAAAACAGTGAATATTTTCGATTTCAGGCGTAAGGAAAGAGCAGACTTTGTCTGCCCTTTCCGCATATCAATACCTGATGAAACAGGCATGCTTTGCTGTTACAATCCGTGCCGCTATTCGCAATCCCGGCTAATCACCGCATACTTCCTGATAAACTCTATCGACTCCTCCGCTTTCGCCGGGATCGTTCCGTCCTCCATGCCGCGCAGCACATCCTCACCCAGAAACTCCAGCTCTTCGCCGCGGACACCGAAGCCCGACTCGAAAAACCCGTGAGGCATGCCTTCCATACAGGTCATATGAACCGGGACATCCGCCGCAGCCAGCAGCTCTCCGTATTTTTGACCCTCTGCTTTCAGATTATCATTATCTGCCAGCACAATCACGGTATTCGGCATCCCTTTCAACTCATCTACGGATGCATATACCGGAGATATGAGCGGCTGTGTCGGATCATCATCCCCGCAATGAAACTCATTGAAAACATACATAATCGGGCCCTCCAGACTTCCCTTACCTTTCGCCAGCGGATCTGTAGCACAATCCACAAAAGGATACATCAGCAGCTGATTTTTGAAAAACATATTTCCCTGCATGTTTGCATACAGCGCCGTCCGGGTCGCCAGGGAAGCCCCCGCGCTGCCGCCGATCAGGGAAATCTGCTCCGGGTCAAATCCGTAATCGTCCGCATGTTCCTTTAAGTAAACAGCGGAATCATATCCGTCCGCCACCACGTCTCTCCACATATAATGCGGGGACTTCCGGTAACCGATGGAGGCGACATTCACATGCAGCTTCTCGCTGATCGCCTTCCACATATAATCATTCATAGCGCAGCCGCCGAAGAGAAATCCTCCGCCGTAAAAACCGATAAACAGGGGCGCTTTCCCCTCCACAGGATAGTAAACCATATCCAGTGTCCGCCCGTTAAGCGGCAGCTTGTAGCGCGTGCCGTCAATCTCCATCACACGGTTGGCTTCTTCCATCTTCTCGACCTCGCCCATTAGTTCCTGTTTGATATTGTCTACGATCTCGCGCATTTTCGCGTCCATACTATTTCTCCTTTCCTGATGCAATGTTCCGGCATAAACATTCACAAAATTTTAATTCGCTCCCTCATTCTGGAAATCTTTTTTATTTTGTTCTGTTCTCTTTTTATATGGTTGTGCCCCTCCTGTCGAGCAGGAGGGGCATAGTTTTTTAACGCACAACCACTTTTTTCTCACCCGCAAGATTCGAGGTATCCACCGTATACGCAATCCCCTCCGCACACTTCACGTCTACAAGGATTTCATCCTCTGTCTCCTTCACGCTTACCCGAATCTCGCCGCTGGCAGACTGGTACGCACAGGTAAACTCATGAATACTCTCCGGCAAATACGGGCGAATGGTAACCTCGGCAAATCCAGGCTTTTCGGGGATAATTCCCGCAATACCATTGTAATACCACTCAATGATGTGACCCATCATGTCATGGCAGTGGCTCCTGGGGTTCTGCTCCCAATACTCTCCCAGCGTGGTCTCGCCGTCCAGGATGAACGCATAGTAACTCGGATGATCTTTTTTCAGTATGTATTTGCAGATGATATCGTTCATCCCATACTTTCGCGCGGTCTGGATCACATAGGGGAGTCCGACCTCGCCGCAGATAAAGGATTCATCACGCTCCAGCGTGTAACGGAACGCCTTCACGATATCAGCCTCTTTGTCCTCCGGCACCAGTCCCCAGAACAGCGGCAGTGCCTGTGACGCCTGCGTCATGAAAAGTTCGTCCTTATGATCCCAACACTTGTAGCACCAACCGCCGAGCTCCGGATTTTCCACCAGAAGTTTTTCATTGTAGTTGGCTTTCACTTCTTCCGCATAAGCGTCCAGCTCCGCTTTGACATCTGTCTTCCCGAGAATCTCCGCAAACTTCGACAACGTCACCGCATCGGCATAGAGGAAAGCGGTCTCAATATTATCTCTGGCCAGATCATTGCGCGGATTGCCCCAGTCGCCCAGACCGTAGTTGATAAATCCTTCCTCATTGACCCGGCTCTTTAAATGTGTCAGATAACGCATGCCGGGCTCAAAGTTATCTTCAATGATTTTCACATCGCCATAGAACAGGTAATGCCAATAGGTACCGAGAATGCTTGTGCTGCCCCAGGGGATGATATCGTAAAAATCACCCAGCCCCGGAACAGGAAGCACATTCGGAATATAGCACGGGCACTGCGCCGGCATAAGGCCGTCGCCGGGATAATACTTTCCGCCGGCCATATCGTTAAAACAGTCATCCGCCGTATGCTGGCCGTAGCGCATATCCTGCAAAAACTTCTCCCAGAGCTGTTTGCCGTCTTTCATATAAAAGATCGCACTTGCCATCAGATGGTTCGGCTCCTGCCATGCAAAACGCTCAATCGTCGGGCAGTCAGTATGTACGCCAATCATATTGGCCTCCACAGTTTTCTCAATCATGTCGTAGATTTGATTGTAGCGTTCGTCATCACAGGTAAAAGTACCGTCCGTTTTGTATGCGCTGGTGACTGCGTCCGCACGGAGGTTACGAATTACAGGCTGATCAGCCGAGTCTTTTTTCGCGGAAACATCCGCCGCATCAGCTTCACTCAGAGAGCCCTGCTCTGTTCTGGTCTCATTCCCGGCATTTTCCGCAGAGATCCGCTCCACCGCCATATACCGCCCCGCAAAATAAGCGAACTTCATGCGGCAGTGTTCCCAGACGTCATCCTCGCCCACGATCGCAGTGATGCAGGAATCCACCATGATCCAGTTTTTCGCAAACTGGTCGACGTCCCCGTCCTCTCCCAGCTTTTCCGCCGGGTAGATTTTTACCACATCGCCGGTTTTCCCCTTTATCTCGAAATCGAGAAGCCCGGACATATTCTGCCCGAGATCGTAGATATCCCTGCCGTTGACAGAATGGAGCAGTTTGCCCTCATATGTTTTGATTACTTTCACCGCCGGCTGGAACTGATCCTGCAGTTCACCTTTCGGAACATCCTCTGCGTCCGCATAGGAAGCCTGCGCCCAGTCCGCATCATCATATCCTGCCTCGTCCCATCCGGATACATTTAAACGGTTGTCGATCGTCTCGGAACCGTAGACATTTGTCATCACAGTGGGATGTTCCTTAACCTTAAAGCTGTCATCTGCAGTCAGAGTCTCCTCCGTCCCGTCCGCATAAACGATTGTCAGCTCGATCGCCAGTACAAGCGCCTTCGCAAACGGCTTGTAAGGGTTCGGGTTGGGCGGCATAAATGCCGGAAAGCCAAAGGTGTAATGCTCGTCCATCTTGTTGTACCAGCCGTTTCCGACCTCTGCGCCGATCACATTCTCTCCCTGCACCAACAAATCAGTCACGTCAAATGTCACATACTGCACCAGCTTGTTGTAATCCGTCCACGCCGGATCCAGCTCATGGTCGCCCACCTTTGCTCCATTCAGATGGAAGATAAACTGACCCAGACCGCAAACTCTGGCGACAGCCGAAGACACTTCCCTCTCAATACAAAACTGCTTTCTCGCACAGAACGGTGCCGCCGTCCCATTTGTAATCCATTTTTCAAACATATGCTTGCTCCCTTCTCTTCATCATAATAAAAAGCTTATAGTCAGTATACTCTTTCTTCACTCAAAAAAATAATGGGAAAAGATGACAATGGCAGGGTAATTTGCGACAAAAACCCGGATGCTGTGCAGCATCCGGGTTATCAGGCTATGGAGTCCCATGTAATAACAGAATATTTTGTATGAGCTATAATCGTTTATTCGCTGTCTGCATAGAGTCCCTGGTATATTCCATAAACTCCAGTTTGTTTCCATCGGGATCTGATGTCCAGAACTGTAATGTCCCGTCCACACCTTTACGAATAGGAGAGTCGCAATGAATACCCTCGAATCATAGCATGCTTTCTCCCTGCCGCATCATTTTATCCAGATAAATCATAGCATCCCTGATCCTGGCTTCGTGATTATCATGACCAACGTATTCGATTACCGCATAGCCGTTATATCCGGCATCGCGGAGAAATGTTCCGATTTCCGCAAAATCCACCATTCCCTCTCCATGCATACATCCTGTCAGGAACCGACCGTTTACATCAATATCGCCGTCATCGGCATATGCCATGTCTTTGAGATGGACATGGCATACACGATCCCGGAAGGTTTTCAGAAATGGAATCGGATTATCGTTCTTCAAAAGCATATTGCCGCTGTCATAGGTCAGATAAAGTTCCGGTATGGCGTCCAGAAGTGTTTTTATGTCATTTGTATCGCAGACCGGCAAACGAATATCCGGCGTATCCTCCACAGACACCATAACACCGACCTGCTTCCCATATTCGGCGATTGGACGGATCGTTCGGATCAGTGCGGCGGTAAGCTCTTCCCGGCTGTATTCTGCAGCATCTTCCTGTGCCATCAGCGCCAGCATCAGATTGTCAGTTCCCAGTGCGGCGGCATCTTCAATCCGCTTTTTTGCCAGCGCGATGATTTCTTTGCCGCGCTCTGCGTCTGTGCACGCATATTGATCCATGTGTACAAATCCGCCTGCCTCCAGATGATTTTTCTTCAGCAGTTCCTGCACCGTTTCAAGACCAAAGAGTTCCGCTTCGATGCTGGTAACCTCTACCGCGGGAATACCCAGGCGCGCTGCCATCTGAAGCATGGCGGCGTATTCAGCGTCGATTTTTTCTTTCGCACTTCCCTTTTTCAGTTCGATCAGCAAATCAACTACCATCGTTGTTGTCATCAGACTGAACTTCATTTTTCAATCCCCCTTTATTTATCCATCAGATGCGCCAGCCGATCGGCTCCTGCTCTCAAATCTGCCGGAAGCGCATGGTCTTTGGCAGCGCGATCCTGGTCGATCATCAGCCCGTGCGCAAAAAGCGGCAGATTCGGAAGCTGCGTCAGAATATCCTCTGTCGGAAGAACCCCGTCCCCGATTGCGGCAAACGCATCCTCCTGTCTGATTTTTTCATATCCGGCAACAAAATCCTTCAGGTGTACCGAAAAGATACGGTTCGGGTATTTTTTCATAAACGCGATCACATCGTCTCCCCCGTACATCTGCCAGCCCGTGTCCAGCTGCAGTTTTACATTTTCCGATGTATGGGCCAGGAAATAATCCATCAGCGTACCTTCACTGTCGTCCGCATCCGCCCTGTTAAATTCCATATAATGGTTGTGATAGCCGAGACGAATGCCGTACGGGTTCAGGACCTGATTCGCATGGTTAAGCAGTTTGGCCGCAGCACAGCATTTTTCCAATGTGTCGAATTCCAGACTTGTCATGAAATTCCGGATCCCTGTCTTTTCGGAGAATACAATCAGTTCCGGCAGAGCGTCTTCGATTTTTACGCCAAACGCAAGACCGACATGCATGGAAGCGATCGTAAGTCCCCACTCCCGCAGGCGGGGGAGCATGTTTATCACTTTCCTTTCATCCCACAGGATTGCTTTTAAAAAAGAGGGCAGCGGACTGTCCGGTGCCAGCGCCGGGTCTCCCTGAAACGCATACAACGGTTCTACAGCGGTAAAACCGTCTTGCCCCAATTGTTTTAATGTACCTTCAAAATCATTTTCCAGATCATAAGCCAGGCCGAACAGGCCGCATCCTAATTCCATAATAAAAAGCCTCCTTCACACAAACGATTCTTTTCCGGATATTCACCTCAATATCAGCTCCGGAATCTTCAGAATAAGAATAACAGATTTCTAAAACAAAGAAGAGTATTCCGGACGACATTCTCAGCGGAAAAAACTGACACATCAGGATGAGCGAAATCACTTTCAGTTCATCTCATTTACAAAAAGCCGATTTTTCGAATCAATCTTCTGTATTTCCCACCATCCCTGTCTGTTACAATTTATTTATACGATGGTATAAAAGACAAAGCGTTTTTTACGGATAAGAAAGATAAGAAATCTCCGATTTCTGTAATCGAACTTATGCTGTGCAGCAATCCGCAGGTATCATCATCAGTAACAGCTTTTTACCTCAACATCATCATATGATCAAGACTGCTGAAAAATATGGTACTTCGAACAGAAAAAACACAGAATGGAGGCTGACAATATGCGCATCTGCGACATGAAAACAAACCACCTGACCAACCCTCTTGGCTATCACATGGATACCGCCACATTTCACTGGCTGGTCTCGGAAAGCCGCGGCAAAGGAACCGCTTTTTCCCGGATATGCGTCGGAACAGACGCCGCTCTGACCAATCTTGTTTATGACAGCGGCATCCGGGCAGGCAGCTTATCCGGTTCCTGCATAGATTTCCCGTGGACACCATCTACCAGATATTTCTGGCAAGTAACGGTCACTGACGACTGTGGAGAGACAGCCTCCAGCGATGTTGCCTGGTTTGAAACCGCAAAAGACGAGAAAGACTGGTCTGCCGTCTGGATTACCGGAACGATCGACGGCAACAATCTGTTGTATACACAATTTACGCCGAAATCAGCCGTAGCCAGAGCCCGGCTTTCCGTCACAGGCGTCGGCCTTTATGAATCTTACCTGAACCACCGAAAAATCGGCGACGAGTACCTGACGCCGAATTTCAACGACTACAGCAACTTCATCCAGTTTCAGACTTACGAACTCGATGATGCTATCACAGACGGTACAAACGAGCTGACCATCGCTCTCGGCAACGGGTGGTATAAAGGGCGATATATCTCTTTTACAGGAAAAGATCATGATCTGTACGGAGATACTCAGGCAGCGCTTGCCGAGTTAAAACTGGAATACGCGGACGGAAGCACCGAAATCATTTGCACCGATACATCCTGGAGATGCCGGAAAAGCCCTATAGTTTTTTCCGATCTTTATGACGGTGAAATATCAGACGACACTGTCACCGGCTCAGGCGCGAACACAAATGCACCGGTTCGCAAAGCAGATCTCGGCTATGATCTTCTGGAAGCCAGGAGAAGTCTGCCGGTGAAAAAAATGCTTTCCGTAAAGCCTGTACAGCTGATTCACTCGCCCAAAGAAGAAACCATCCTGGATTTCGGGCAGAATATGGCCGGATGGGCCAGGTTTTACAACCGCCTGCCCCGAAATAAAACCTGCCGCTACGTCGCCGGGGAAATCCTGCAGGACGGGTGTTTTTACCATGAAAATATGCGCACCGCAAAGACAGAATTTGTCTATACCTCCTCCGGGGAAGAGAAGTGGGTACGCCCGCATTTTACTTTCTACGGGTTTCGCTATCTTCTTCTGGAAGGGTTCGGAGAGGATATTCAATTGAATGATTTTGAAGCTGAAGTCTTCTATTCGGATATGGAACAGACAGGTTTCATGAAAACGGGCGACAAAAAAGTCAATCGGCTGATTTCGAATATTCTCTGGGGACAGCGAAGCAATTTTATTGATGTACCCACAGACTGTCCGCAGCGCGATGAGCGGATGGGGTGGACCGGGGATACCCAGATTTTTTCCATGACTGCAATGTACAATATGAATACCGCGAATTTTTTCCGGAAGCACATGTATGACATCAACGGTGTGCAGAACAAAGCCGGCGGCATCGCGCCCTTTGTCGTCCCTCCGCTCACCTTTCCTCCGCAGGCTTCGGCCGGCTGGGGAGATGTTGCGACCATCGTACCATGGAATTTGTATACCATGTACGGCGACAAACAGATGCTGCGCGAGCAGTATTCCGGTATGAAAGCGTGGAGCGATTACATCTGTTCCCGGGATCTGGCCGGCGGCAATACCGGTCTCTGGAGCCTGGATAATCACTTCGGTGACTGGCTATCCCTGGACGCACCGGAAGGCGTGTCTTCCGGTGGAACAGAAATCACCCTGATCGCCACTGCCTACTACTATCATTCCACCAGGCTGACCGCACTGGCCGCAAAAGAACTGAACCTCAGTAATGAATACGAAATCTATGCGGCACGGGCAGAAAAAATCAGGAATGCCTACCAGAATGAGTATCTCACGGCCAACGGCAGGCTCACGGAGCGAACCCAGACCGCCTGCATCCTGACGCTTTACATGGAGTTATACCGCGAAGGACAGGAACAACGAATCGCTGATGAACTGGAAAATCTGATTCTGGAAAATCACGGGCATCTGAGCACCGGCTTCGTCGGAACCGCCTGCCTGTGTCCGGTGCTCAGCAGGTTCGGAAAACATAAACTTGCCTGCGACCTTCTCCTGACAGAAGACTATCCCGGCTGGCTCTACAGCGTCAATCTTGGCGCAACAACCATCTGGGAACGCTGGGATTCTGTCCTTCCTGACGGACACATGAACCCGGAAGGAATGAATTCTCTGAATCACTATGCGAACGGCGCTGTCCAGGAATGGATGTATCAGTATATTGGCGGAATCAGGCCGCTGGAACCGGGCTGGAAGAAAATAACCATCGAGCCACACCCGGATCGCCGTCTCGGGAAATTTTATGCGGAATATCACAGCATTTCCGGAACCGTCGTCAGCGAATGGGAATATCGCGGCAACGGCACCATAGATTATCATTTTGAAATTCCCTTTGACACGACCGCTGTGGTGAAGCTTGAGAATGAAAAGCCGTTCGAACTGGACGCCGGCATCTGGAAATTCACGCGAACCTCTGCTCCGGTCAGAAAAGGATACAGCGGCTACACAGACCTGTCGATGTTGCTCGCGGATGAGGAAGCACGGGCCTTGATTCTCTCCTGTGCTCCCGGGCTCTCACACATACCGGCCGAATTATCCGGAGGCTCTTTAAAAAACCAGATGCTCTCCATTTTCTCAGGATATACCAGGGCAGACTACGAAAAGCTTGTTGCTGCTTTAAAAGATTTATAGGATACTCAGAAGACATTTCAGAAAACAAAAAACCTGCCGTCCTAATGACGGAACTGCTTTCTGTACTGCAGCGGAGTGACACCGCAGGTTTTTTTGAACAGGCGGATGAAATGTGTCACATCATTGTATCCGACCGCCTCCGCTGTCTGCTGTACTGTAAAGTCTGTATTTTCGAGATACTCACATGCGCGGTGTATTCGTTCCCTGATAAGCGCAGCGCTCACGGTTGTATTTGTGTAATCCTTAAAAATACGATTCAGATAAGTACGACTCATGGAAAAATGACCGGAGATATCTTCCACCGAAGTGCTCCGGTAATTTTTCTGTATATAGGAAAGAATCTGCGGAATATAAGAAAACCCCGCCGCCGCATATTCCGAAAACTGAATATCTTCCGAAAAATCCCTCTGTAAATAGGTAAAAAACAAACCCAGCATCAGATGTACTGCTTTTTGGCTGAACGCCTTATTTTCACATAACTCTGTCATCATATCCAGAATCAGATTTTTTATCTGATCGCTGTTTTTTGTATCAAAAATCAGATAGCCGGGTCTGTCCTCATGAAACAGGGCATGAAGGAAGAAATCATACAACATGTGGTTCCCCACCACAAGATCGGACAGAGAATCTCTCATCACATTTGCCCGAATCAGGATATTCACTACCGTACTCTCGTCAAAAACAGAAATCTCATGTACCGTTCCCGGCGGCAAAATACACAGCATTCCTTCCCCGAGCGTCACATGTTCCTCCGGGCGGCCTTTATGAAAAAACGTCTGCCTGCATCTGCCGCTGTAAACATAGGCGACCTCAACAAATTTGTGTGTATGCGGCATGGGCGGCGAATAACGGAGATGCCGTCGGATCACAATCTCCTGCATATCATCCGCCCAATACTGATCTGAAAACGTCGCCTCCTTCGGGAAATCAGGGATATCTGCAACAGCCATCATGGCGGAAAAATCAGCCGAACATACTTCTGTCTTTTCCTTCCTCTCCGCGAGACACTTTCGGAACCGGTCAGGCGAAACCGGTTCATGGAATGTCAGGTAATATTTTTTCAATTCCGCTTCCGCCGGGCATTCCTGTTCCAGCCAGACGGCGAGATCCCTCCGATTCATCTTATGCTCTCTCCGGGCTCGTTTACTCCAACACTACTTCCAGAATTTTTAACTCCTCTGCTGCTTCCACACGCAACTTTAATTCGTACTCACCCGGCTTAGCACAGATAACATCCGCTGTCTGCACTCCGTTCTCCACACTCACTTCCCCGACTTCTGTATCATTCAGCAGAACCGTTACCCTGCCGCTGCCGGCCGCCCGAATTCCAAGACGATGATATCCTGTCTCGCTCTTTACATAGCGGAAAATCATCTCGTCCCCGGCAGATATATTCATCAGCTCTTCCGGATACTGCTCCCTCGTTGCCGCGTCCTCGTTGAGCCCGATATAAACCGTGCCGGACAGCCCGCAGGCCTGATATCCCATAATCGCCTCGCCCGGTGCGAAAGGTTCTCCGACGCCCTGTGAAGTCATCTTCACTTCAGGAATCGTTCCGTCCGGCAGCACCTCAATCTTCTCGATGCAGAGTCTGCGGTGCTGCTCCATGCCGCGGCTGCAGCGATGGTAAAAGACATACCACTGCCCATCTACGCACTCGATAGAACCATGATTGTTCCAGCTCTTCGGATCACAGCCGTCATTGTCGATGATAATTCCCTGATAAGTAAACGGTCCCATAGGGGATTTCCCGGTAGAATAGCCCAGCGACGTGGGTTTCCCGCGCTCCATGTCCGCATAGAGATAATAGTAGGTATCCCCGATCTTGCGCATGGAAGAGCCTTCATGGAAATAATGCTCCTCTTCCGTCACCAGGTCATCCACAATATCGTCACGGTCGAAAGACATCAGGTCTGCGTTCATCTTCACTCCGTGGGAGAAAAGCTGCCCCCAGTAAAAGTAGGCCTGTCCGTCTTCATCGATAAAAATGGCCGGGTCGATTCCGCCGCAGGGAAGCTGCACCGGATCGGTAAACGGCCCCTCCGGCCGATCGGAAACCGCCACACCCTCACTGTCATCCGGCATGCAGATATACAGATAATATTTGCCGTCCTTCTCCACACAGTCCGGGGCAAACAGAAGCGCCGGCTTCTCGCCTTCTTCCTCTTTCTCAAACTTCTCCTTCATATCCTCGCCGTCCGCCGCCATATTGGCGAGCATCTTCTGAATAAACGGCGTCGGATGGCTCCAGTCAATTCCCGGATACTTCGGCGCATCCGGGTTGTTAAACCACGGAATCTGCTTTCCGTTGAGCGACTCCTCATGAATCGTCCAGTGCTCCATGTCCGGGGTAGAGACCACATGGTATTTCTCGCTGCAGTAGACATCCTCGCGGTCGTCATAGCTGCCATACACATACAGTTTTCCATCCGGCATCACATGCGCCTCACTGTCCGGAATGTGAAACTGAAGCGGTAAGATCGGGTTTCTTCTGTTCTGATACGTTGTCATGGTTGTTTCCTCCTGATTCTTTTTGCAAACTATTGCGAACATTATGATGAAACCAGGGTCAAAAGGTCATGAATGGAGCGCTTGCGGTCCGATTCATGACTTTGGGACCCGCCAAAACACGAGAAAGTAGCCATTTTGGCCGGTTTTTAGGCTAAAATGAGCGGATTTCGATAATGCTCTCCCTTAATGAGCATGAAATGCGAATTTAGTGAGAGCTTATGCACAGCAGTGTTTTGAGGATTGCGAGAGTGGTTTTTACGGAGCAATCCGTGGGTATCATCACTCTGTGCAGGTTTCTTTTTGCGCCACCTCCATCATCAGCTTAATTCGGTTTAGCTGGTTGACCCGGCTTGCGCTGGGGTCGTAGTCAATGGCAACAATGTTCGCCTGCGGGTAAAGATCCTTGATTTTCTTCATAATTCCCTTGCCGACGATGTGGTTGGGCAGGCAGCCGAAAGGCTGTGCGCAGACCACGTTGTTAACTTTTCGGTGGATCAGGTCAATGACCTCGCCGCCGAGGAACCATCCCTCCCCGCACTGGTTGCCCAGGCTGAGCACCTGCTGCGCGTTGGCACGGATCTCCTTAAAGCTGGTTCTTTCCCGGAAGCGCTCGCTGCGATTCATCGCGTGAATGACCGGTTTTCGGGAGAAATCCATGAGAAAAGTAGCCGCATTGGCAACCATAGCCGCTAATTTGGAACCGCCCAGATATTTGTTTCGATATACCGCATTCCAGAAACAATACTCCATAAACTCGATGAAGTCGGGGACCACCACTTCCGCGCCCTCTTCTTCCAGTACCTGGATCAGGTGGTTGTTTGCAATTGGCATATATTTGACCAGTACTTCGCCGACAATGCCGACTTTCGGCTTCGGTGCCTGTTCTTTCAAAGGAAGCCGGTCAAACTCCCGGATGATGTCACGGCAGTTGCGGTAGAATGCCCACCCTCTGGTGACAGACGGTTTTAACAGGTCGCCCACACAGATTTTCTGCCACTTTTCATACAGCTGGTCGGCGGATCCGCTGACTTTTTCATAGGGGCGTACCCGGTGAAGGACGCGCATCAGGATATCTCCGTAGATCAGCGCCTGCAGCATCCGGGGTATCATTTTGAATTTGTAGTGGAATCCCGGATTTTTTTCCATCCCGTTTGTATTGATGGAAATGACCGGTATGTACTCGTAGCTGGCCTCCTTTAATGCCTTTCGGATAAAACCGACATAGTTTGAGGCGCGGCACCCGCCGCCGGTCTGCGCCATGGCGATTGCCAGCCGGTGGGTATCGTACCTGCCAGACATGACGGTATCCAGAATCTGCCCGGTGGTGATCATGGCGGGATAACAGGCATCGTTGTTGACATATTTTAATCCCAGATCTATGCTGCGCTGCGTCTCTTCCCGCATCATCACAAAATTATAACCGCAGGCACGCATGGCCGCCTCCAGCAATTCAAAATGATACGGAACCATATCCGTGCAGAGAATCGTGTAATTCTCGTCATGCATTTTCTGTGTGAATTCCGGCCGGCGAAAATCTTCTATTTTGTGTTTTGTTTCGGATGCCGGTTCGTTTTCACGCATCTTCATAGCAGCAAGCAGGGAACGTACACGGATTTTGGCTGCGCCCAGATTGCTGATCTCATCGATTTTCAACAGTGTATACATCCGCCCGGCCTGGGACAGCAGATCCTGAACCTGATCAATGGTGATAGCATCCAGCCCGCAGCCGAAAGAATTGAGCTGGATCAGCTCCAGATCTTTGCGGTGTGAGACAAACTCCGCCGCTGCGTAGAGACGGGAGTGGTATGTCCACTGGTTTGTGGCACGCAGAATCAGATTGCGTTCACTTAAGGCCGCGATGCTGTCCTCCGTGAAAACGGCAAGACCGAAAGCATGAATCATTTCCGGAATACCGTGATTGATCTCCGGATCCAGATGGTAAGGGCGGCCGGCCAGGACAATGCCGGATGCATGATTTTCTTCCATCCATTGCAGCACTTTCCGACCCTCGTGCAGAATATCTTCCTTAAAGCGCAGCTGCTCTTCCCATGCAGCATGGACTGCCTTTTCTACCTCAGCTTTTCTGATGTGATATTCCTCTTTCATAAAATCGCAGAGGTTCTGCGTAAGGATTTCCTCGTTTGCAAAAGAGAGGAACGGGCATAAGTAACGGACCTCTTTTTCTTTCAGGCTTTCAACGTTGTTCCGGATGTTCTCCGGATAGGAAATGACCATGGGACAGTTATAACTGTTCTGCTGTGCGTCCCGTTCTTTCCGTTCATAGTAAACACACGGATAAAAAATGGTGTCCGCACCCTGGCTGACCAGCCATTCAATATGGCCGTGCACCAGTTTTGCAGGATAGCACTCGGACTCGCTCGGGACAGAATCCATGCCCATACGGAAAACCGCGCGGTCTGAGTATGGGGATAGGATCGTCCGGAATCCGAGCTGCCTGAAAAACACAGCCCAGAAAGGATAATCTTCATACATGTTTAAAGCGCGCGGGATGCCGACCGTTCCGCGGTAAGCGTCCTCTTTCGTCAGTGCTTCGTAGGAAAACAGGCGTTTTTTCTTGTACTCAAAAAGGTTCGGCGCGCGGTTCACAGTCTCTTTGCTTTGCAGCCCCTTTTCACAGCGGTTCCCGGAAATATAGCGCGCTCCGTCGGGAAAAACATTGATCGTCAGGCGGCATTTGTTTGTGCAGCCGTGGCAATGCATCGTCTGTGTCTCATAGGTAAACGCTGCGATTTCTTCCTCGGAGAGCATGGCAGACGGCTGCCCCGCACACCGCTCCCTTGCGATCAGCGCCGCGCCGAACGCGCCCATCAAGCCGGCGATCTCCGGGCGGATCGCTTCGTGCCCGGCTGTCAATTCAAAACAGCGCAGGACTGCGTCGTTATAGAATGTGCCGCCCTGTACGACAATCTTTTCACCAAGGGCAGAAACATCTTTTAATTTGATCACCTTGAATAAGGCGTTTTTGATGACGGAATATGCCAGCCCGGCAGCGATATCCTCTACGTTTGCGCCTTCTTTCTGCGCCTGTTTTACATTGGAATTCATAAATACCGTGCACCGGGTGCCGAGATCCACCGGCTCCTGCGCAGTCACCGCTTTTGCGGCAAATTCCTCCGCTGTGCAGCCCAGGGAGTTGGCAAAATTTTCAATAAAGGAACCGCAGCCGGAAGAGCAGGCCTCGTTTAAAATAATCGAATCCACACAGCCGTTTTTGATGGTGATGCATTTCATATCCTGCCCGCCGATGTCCAGGATACAGTCTACATCCGGTTCAAAATACCGGGCAGCATAATAATGGGAAATTGTCTCCACTTCCCCTTCATCCAGATGGAACGCGTGCTTCATTAACTCCTCCCCGTAACCGGTGGAGCAGGAATATGCGATCTTTGCTTTCGGACCCATGCGCCGGAACAGGTCGAGGAGAGCTTCCTTTGCGACCATGGCCGGATCGCCCCGGTTGCTACCGTAATAGGAATACAGCAACTCTCCGCTTTCTGAAATCAGCGCCAGCTTCATCGTGGTGGAGCCTGCGTCAATGCCGAGGTAACAGTTCCCTTCATAGTCGTCAGGTGATCTGTGCGGAACGGTATAACGACTCTGCCGTTCCCGAAACCGGTGATATTCTTCCTTTGAGGAAAATAAGGGCTCCAGGTGGTTCATTTCTGAAATTATCGTTCCGGCAGCCTGCAGTTTTTCCATCAGGTCAGCCAGAGGAACCGGTTTTTTCCCGGAACCGGCCGCCGCGGCGCCCATCGCCGCAAAAAGGTGGGCGGACTCCGGAAGAATGGCGTTTTCTTCCGTCAGTGACAGAGTACGGATAAACGCATTGCGAAGTTCCGGCAGGAAATGGAGCGGTCCGCCCAGGAATACGACTTTTCCCGCAATCTTACGGCCGCAGGCGAGGCCGCTGATGGTCTGGTTGACAACAGCCTGGAAAATGCTGGCAGCCAGATTTTCCCGGGAAACGCCGTCATTGATCAGAGGCTGGATATCACTCTTCGCAAAGACGCCGCAGCGCGCCGCGATGGGATAGAGCTCCGTGTAGGAAGCTGCATATGTATTCAGACCCGCCGCGTCTGTCTGGAGGAGGGAGGCCATCTGGTCGATGAACGCACCGGTGCCGCCGGCGCAGATGCCGTTCATGCGCTGGTCAACCCCGTTTTTCAGGAAAATGATCTTGGCGTCCTCCCCGCCAAGTTCGATGACAACATCAGCGTCGGGGACGGTTGACTGAACAGCGGATGTCACAGCGATCACTTCCTGGACAAAATCCACGCCGATGTGCTTTGCCAGGGCAAGGCCGCCGCTGCCGGTAATGGCAATGGTGCAGCGCTGATCGCCGATCCGTTCGTATACCTCCGCCAGCATGGTTTGGACGGTATTCTTAATATCCGCGAAATGCCGTCGGTATTCGCCGTAGACATTTGCTCCGTTTTCGTTTTTCACTACCACTTTTGCGGTGGTGGATCCGATATCAATTCCAATGGAATAAATGCCGCTCATCTGTGTATGAATGCTCCTTCGCTTTTGTGTATGTTTTTCCCTTAATTAAATGCTACAAATTTGTGGCTCAGGCGGTAGCACAGGATTGCGAAGCGCCGTCCTGCTTTCCCGGGGAAATTGATAAAAAATGCGAGGCTGCGGTACCGCAGCCGGTTTGCCAGCGGGCGGTTGATTTTTTTCAGATCTGCCCACATGTTCCGGACGATTTTATCTGCTTCCCTGGTATCATTCAGGCGCGTAAAAGCTGTGGCCAGAAGTGTGAAAAACACGAGCGCGTGATACAGGTATTTTGCCAGCTGCGGTTCTTCTGCTTTCAGTTCTGCCGGATCACAGGACTGAAACATCCGGGTGGTTACCAGAATCTGATGCTCGCAGTGCTTTTTTAAGATTTCCTCCGCTACGGACTGACCCTCCCTGCCGATCAGATAATGGTAGAGATCCGCGTCCAGATAGGCTAACCGGCGGACATTTTTCAGCGGCAGGTAGGCGAAAAGATTGTCTTCGTAAAAAATATGCTCCGGCAGGTCAATGCCGCAGTTCTTAAGAACCTGGGTCCGGTGGGTGGAGGCATGCATACAGAGATACTGCCAGGGCCTGAATCGTTTCGTATCGCTCCATCGGAGAACCTTTCCCTGTGGGAAGATATTGGTATAGCGGATCGCATGGGTGAGAGAGGGGTCTGTGTTGTCGTAGACATAATTGGTCACCAGCAGATCCACGCCGCCTTCCGGCTCAAGATGCTCCAGCAGATCCATTGTCCGTGTCAGAGCTTCTTTATCCAGCCAGTCGTCCGAATCAACCACTTTAAAATACAATCCCCTGGCTTCCTTAAGTCCGTGGTTAATCCCCGCTCCGTGTCCGCCGTTCTCCTGCGTCAGAACCCGGCAGATGTCCGGATACTGCGCTTCATATTGCGCGGCAATTTCCCCGGTGCGGTCAGTGGAACCATCGTTGATAATAAGAATTTCCGCCCGGTCGCCGGCGCTTAGCAGGCTGTCGATGCAACGGCTCATGTAGGCCTCAGAGTTGTAGCAGGGGACGGTAAAAGTGATCAGTTTCTCACGCATGGTAAAGATTTCTCCTTCGTGTTGAAACTATTATAATCCACTTTTTTTAGAAGTCAACAGTCATCTTGACCTCATTCTGTCGGATGATTATTTTTCTTTCGCGGATGTTGCAAAAAGAGTTGTTTCAACTTGTCAATGAAACTTGAAATAAGAAAGCAGAATTTGTATTCTTATTTCAATTTGTGCAGGTATGGTGAGAACATTGCAGTTGATAAGCAAAAATGTTTCCAATAGGGGTCGATGATTTTAAAAAGATTCGGACGGAAAATTATTATTACATAGATAAAACCGGTTTTATTAAAGATTTGCTGCTGAACAGAGGGGAAGTAAACCTGTTTACCCGCCCGCGGCGCTTTGGCAAAAGCCTGAATATGAGCATGATCAGGCATTTTTTAAAATTAAAAATAAGAAACGGATGATATCAAAAACAAACAACCAACCATATCAAAAACACAAATCTAAACACATCAAAAATAAATAATTAATCATATCAAAAACAAACAACCAATCATATCAAAAACACAAACAAGAAAGCATCAAAAATGATTGACAATACTGATAAAATGTGAGAAAATCCTATTTTAACAGAATATTTGAGGTGGATAAATATGGAAAAATACATTTATCGTTTAGTAGATCAGGAGTTGGCTGACAGGCTGGAAGCTTTTGGAGCTACAGTAATTGTTGGTCCAAAGTGGTGTGGAAAAACTACGACGGCTGAGCAAAAAGCGCACAGCGTACTGCGAATGCAGGATATTGACAGGAGAGATGCATACCAGGTCACGGCAGGGACGAAGCCATCGCTGTTATTGAAAGGTGCTAATCCCAGACTTATAGATGAATGGCAGGATGCACCTGTCCTCTGGGATGCTGTGCGCCTGGATGTAGACCGCAGACAGGAAGTGGGATTGTATATTCTGACGGGATCCACTTCTGTTCCCGATGATCAGATACTGCATACTGGAACAGGACGTATTTCGAGATTAAAGATGTATACGATGAGTTTATATGAGTCAGGAGAGTCTAATGGTGCTATATCGTTGGAAAAACTATTTCAGGAACCGTTGTTGGATATTGATGGAATTATGTCGGAATTGTCGATAGAAGAGCTCATATTTGCAACGTGCAGAGGCGGATGGCCGGGGACCATGCACCTGAAAAGCGATAAGGCAAAGCTTATGACTGCAACATCATATTTGGATAATATATGTGAATCAGATATTTCTACAGTCGATGGAACCAGAAGGAATCCTGTCTGGGCAAGACTTGTGCTTAAGTCCTATGCGAGAAACGTGTCAACTTTATCGAAGAAAAGTAATATATGGAGAGATATTGTTGCAAACGAAGAAAGTTTTTCGCTTGCTACTCTGGACGCATATGTAAATGCATTGCAGAGGCTATTTGTGCTGGAGGATGTAGAGGCCTGGTGTCCGTCTATTCGTTCTGCCACAGTCATAAGATCCGGCAAGAAACATGAGTTTACAGATCCTTCCATTGCGGTAGCAGCCCTGGGGTTGACTCCGCAATATTTAGAGCAGGATTTAAAAACGTTTGGATTTTTGTTTGAATGCCTTTGCATTCGGGATTTAAAAATATATTCGCAGTCATTAGGCGGTACACTATCCTATTATCGTGATCGCTATGGCCTGGAAGCGGATGCAGTTCTTCATTTAAGAGATGGAAAATATGCGCTGATAGAGTTTAAACTCGGAAGTCGGGAGATAGAGGAAGGTGCAAAGCATTTGCTGGAAATTAAACGTCTGGTTGGAGAATATAATAAGAAAGAAACGCAATGCCCCTTGAGAGAGCCGGATCTGTTAATGGTTATTACCGGAGGCGAGATGGCTTATACAAGAGAGGACGGGGTAAAAATAGTTCCGATTGGGTGTTTAAAAAATTAGACTATTTTACAGTAGGGACGAAGAGGGCGGCGTTTAATCGCCGCTCTCCTTATCACTCCTCTATCAGATCCATGATTTCATCCTGCAGCCCCAGCAGTCTGCATATACGGAATGCGTCTTTGGGGCAGTCGGACAGCTGCTCCACACGGTACAATCCGTAGTTCATGTGGGAGGCTATGACGGACACCCCTTTTTTCGTTCCGACCGCGGCAATCTCATGTTTTATCTGATCGGTGTCCATATCTTTTAAGCCTGCCACCTGGTAGTGAGCTTTCGCGTATTCCGCCACATGATCAAAGTGAGTAACCAGCAATGCGATGACCTTTTTTTCGTTCAGATAGCGTGTCACTGCGCGCACCAGAGCCGTGCCCTCGTGCGGGTTGGTGCCTCTGGAAAATTCATCCAGAACGACAAAGTAAAACTCCTCTTCGATATGGTCTACCGCTTCCTGCATCTGCACGATCTCCGCGCCGAAACTGGATAATCCTCGTTCCACGGACTGCAGTTCTTCTGAGATCATCAGCACATTGTCGAAGAATGGAATATATGCTTTTTTTGCATAAATATAAAATCCACTCAGAGCCAGAAGTACATTCAGCGTGATGGTGTTGAGCGCCACGCTTTTGCCGCCCATGTTCGCGCCTGTGATCACGGAGGCACCTTTCGGAAGCGAGACGGACAGCGGTGTAAAGGAGAGGTTTTTTTTCAGCAGGGAGGCGACCCAGGGGTTTGTTGCATTCTCCAGTATCAGATCCGTGTCAGTGAGCACAGGTTTCACGGTTTCCCCGAAAGAAGAGGCGGACACTTTTTCCATCAGCAGATCAATTTTTCCGGTTATTTCTGCATTATACTCGATTTCGGTGATTCGGGGACGCAGCCGTTCTGTCAGCTGTTCCCGGATTCTCTGTTCTTCTTTTTCCTCCTCCAGCACGATTAAACGGCGTATTTCTGTGGAATTTTCGCGTTCTTCCCGTGTCTGGGCGTGCTCCATCCGTTTTTCCTGTTCGCGCTTGCGCGACCGGATCTCTGCCAGTGCCGGTGAATATGCGTCATAAATGGAAAATGTCGGAATCCGCCGCCCGTCGGGATCGAGGATATCCAACGCGTCCGATGTTGGCCTGTAATCCAATCCCCGGATGCCGCTGGTTTCTTTCACCGATCCACAGACGCCGTTTGCCTGTTCGGTACAGATTAAAAACTGCTTTATCTCAAACAGTTCCAGGTCGTTCAGACACATTTCACGGGCTTTTTTCAGGGTGGGGCGGATATCTTTCATCTGCATAAATATACGTTTCAAATGCATAAAATCGGGTTTGAGTATTTCCCGGCTCAGGATTAGTTTTTCCAGGTTATCCAGTTCCAGGGAAAGCTGATCGCGATCTGCCCGGGTGTAAGGCGTGAGCTTCCGCACTTTCTCCTGCCCGTAAGGGGATGAAGGATTCAGGCGATCCAGGATATACTGAAATCCCGTACTGTGTTTCTGTTCATAGGTCAGCTGCATGGCTTACTCTCTCTTTCTATGGTCATTACCTGTAGATGGCATTTAAATTCCGGGTGCATTGTGTATGTCTGTTTTTCGGTATCGAGGCGCTGAAACTCTCAGTATGTTTGGATGCGGATTTTATTCGTCACGCTGGTCCTCCCGCACATTGTATACGGGTACATTTACGGCTTCGGACATCCGCTGCATAAACTCATTTTTCTCAAAGGGATATCCCTCAGGGGAAAAAGGATTGATTGTCACGGCAAGAAGTTTTATGGCGTCCTCCACCTCAAAAGACAGTCCTTTCCGGAGAAGTTTGTCGTACATGTCAAACGATAACAGTATTTTGCTTCCGTCACGGAGCACCATGGTTTTTCCCTGTAGATCAGTGTTCGACATGACCAGCCCTTTTACCATCGCGTCGGTCAGACCGCCCTGCACGATGATTCGCTGCGGTGCGTCCGGCGCACCGCGCCGCCAGAGCATTTCCGGTGTCTGTTTTTCCGGCGGCAGGCGCAGGTCTTCCGGGTCACGAACAGGGATATATTTGCAGTCTTTCTGATCCCATATTTTTTTGCTGATTTCGAGTTCGGTCTGCGGCAGACCCAGCACCCGGCAGGTAAAAGCCGTATCTCGAACCACTCGCTCCATATTTTTATGGTATGCTGCGCCGGTACATAGAATAGTACTCTGGCTGACCCGCTTTGCACAGAGGCTCTTCCTGCTCAATGCTCCGTCAACCATGATCTTCTGCGCGCCGAACCGTCGGAAATCCCCGGATATTTCCGTAAATTGTGCCGTCATGGAGGGACCGGCCAGCTGCACGAAACCATCGCTCAATGCCCGGAAAATCACAATCTCGCCCAATGGCGTGTAGATTCCGGTGGTGCGCAGGATTTCCCTGGTGATATCGCAGTATTTGAGCAGGTCGGCGGAGGTCGCAGCGAGGGTTCCTTTGTATACAAAAATCCCCGGCTTTACCGTGTCGGTCACCAGGTCTGTGCTCTCGCCGTCGCGCCCGATCGAGGTGACAGCGCAGGTGAGTTTTTGCTTTCTCAGTTCCGCGATCAGCCGGTTAAACGCGGTTGTCTTTCCCACGTTCTTGTACATGCCGATAAACGATACCGACTCATAGGGTGCTGCCAGTTCACTTAATGATTTCATCATGCTTTTCCTCTGCCGAAGGTTTTCCCGTTTTACGACATCAAGCCGGGCAGCATGCCTGCACAGGCTTCCCGACTTGATGCTATCGTAACACTATTTTTTGTTTAGGGCAACGAAAACCGTAAAATCAGGATTCGCTCTCCTTTTCTTTTCCTTTCCAGACTCTGGGCAGTATCTGAAGGACGCAGAACAGCAGGATCAGTGAGACAACCAGGGAAATTCCTGTACTCTGCGCCTGTCCCAGCCCATTGGTAAATCCGGCGATAATATAGCCGACTACACAGCAGACGCCAACTGTCATTGCATATGGTATCTGTGTTCCGACATGTTTCAGGTGATTACATTGCGATCCCGTGGACGACAATATGGTGGTGTCTGAAATCGGGGAACAGTGGTCGCCGAACACAGAACCGGCCAGTGTGGCGGACAGGCAGGTGATAATCAGATCCGGAGCCGCGATTTCGCAGATGGAAAGGATAATCGGGATCAGGATGCCGAAAGTGCCCCATGCGGTTCCGGTGGCAAAGCTTAAGAAGCAGGCGATAATGAAGATCATCGGAGCCAGAAGCTGTACCGGCATTCCCGAATTCTGCACCAGCCCGGCCACATATTCGCCGGTATTTAAGTAATCTCTGCAAATGCCGGCGATTGTCCAGGCAAGCGTGAGGATGACACATGCCGGCACCATGGTGTTGACACCCTGGTTGATGCAGCCGAAAAATTCCTTGAAATTAAGCACACGCCTTGCAAGAAAGTAGATAAATGTGAATACCAGTGCGCAAAATGCTGCCAGCGCGAGGGATGCTGTCGTGTCGCAGTTGCCGAGCGCTTCGAAGACGGACAGGCCGCCGCCGAAAAAGCCGCCCATGTACAGCATGCAGGTGAAACAAAGCACCAGAAGTACAGCGATGGGAATGATCAGATCGCACACGCGGCCATTCGATTTTTCCTTTTCAAACTGTTTCATTTCGTCCTCTGCCTCCGAACCGGAAGCAGTAGAGAATATACCGCGCTGCGCCAGTTTCTCCGCTTTGAGCATGGGGCCATACTCGCTGTTTTTCCGGATGCTGAGATAGAACACCATAAATATTGTCAGCATTGCGTAAAGATTCAGAGGAATCGCGCGGATGAAAGCAGCCATTCCGCTAACACTTCCGTCTTCCGGAAAATAAGAAATGACAGATGCCGCCCAGGATGAGATCGGCATGATGATACATAAGGGTGCACCGATCGCGTCAATCTGGTAGGCCAGTTTCTCTCTGGAGATCTTTGCCCTGTCTGTTACCGGGCGCATAATGGTTCCGACCGCCAGGCAATGAAAATAGTCGTCAAAACAGAAAAATATTCCCAGCAGCGCCGTCGCCAGCAATGTGCTGCGCCGGCTTTTGAGTTTGGAGGAAGCCCAGTCGCCGTAGGCTTTTGCGCCTCCTGCTTTCGTGATCAGCATAACCAGGATTCCGAGAAAACAGAGGAACAGTATCATAGCTCCGTTGTCACTCAGTTTGTCTGCCATCAGTTGCATTGTGGTGGTGAATACGCCGACAAAACCGAGATTCATCATAATCGCGTATATGACAGAACCGGACAAAATGCCGACGATCAGTGAAAAGACAACTTCTTTTGTCGTTAATGCCAGAACAATGGCAATTACGGGCGGAATGATTGAAAATATACCAGCTGTATCCATACAACTTCCCCCTTCGTTCTTTGCGTTTTACGTTTGCTATCCCGTTCAAAAATTCACAATCGACTGTTGACGTGGATTATGGCACAGAGATTTTGGTTTGTAAAGAGTGCAAAAATAAGATTGTAAAATTTTGACGATGAGAATCAGAAAAAACTGTATATTATTGACACAAAAAAGGGAAATTGTGTGAAAAATGTTTTCTGTTTTTTTATAAAAAAGGGACAATAATGATGATAATTGCCAAAAAAAGTACCAGAAAATTGTGAAAGATGTGTGATTGACGCTTTCGGAATGCCATGGTAGAATACGGGCAAATCAAATAACGCGAGCAATAGAGGCGCGGTTTACAGAGTAACTGCAGATGCAAAGGAAAGCCACTTCCAACGCTGTATCGTGAAGGTGTAAACTGCCGAAAGGAAAAATCAGTGACTGGATTTTCTCCTTGGGACAGGGATGTACAGTTCCTGTACTGTCATGAGTTCATGGAGCACTATTAGCATACGATCATAAAAGAGAGTTGCTGATAGTTTTTTTATTTTCTATTCCTGCAGGAGACTGCCATGATACATGGAGCGCTATTTCAGTCGTTTTCTTTGAGCAAAGAAACCATATGGACAGCGCTTTTACTGAGAGGAGGAAGAAAATGAAATCAACAATTCGTTTGAGGATGAGCGCTCATGACGCACACTATGGCGGTAATCTGGTGGACGGAGCAAGAATGCTCGCCCTGTTTGGGGATGTGGCGACCGAGCTTCTGATTATGCATGATGGAGATGAGGGTCTGTTTAAGGCATACGACAGCGTAGAGTTTATGGCGCCGGTCTATGCCGGAGACTACATCGAGGCGACCGGTGAAATCGTATCTGTGGGAAATACTTCCCGGAAAATGGTGTTCGAGGCCAGGAAAGTGATTCAGCCGAGGCAGGATATCAACGATTCAGCCTGTGATGTCCTGGAGGAACCCGTCGTTGTCTGCCGCGCAAGCGGGACATGCGTGGTACTGAAAGACAGGCAGCGAAAAAATTCATAAGGAATTGGGAAGAGATTCATTCTTTCACAGTTCCTGACGCTGAAAACGGGATTCAAAATCTGCATAAGTAGAATAGAGGAGCGGTTTACAGGTATCTGCAAACGTGGTTACAGTGCAATGTCTGTACACGGGAACATTACTTTCCGGTTTGTATGAGAAGGTGTCGGCCGCCGAAAGGGTATTTTTGTGATGGGGAATATCCTTGGGGCAGAAATGCACAGTTTCTGCACTGTCATGAGATATATGGAGCGCTATTCGTTGAGTAAAATCAACGGATAGCGTTTTTTTCATATGTGCGAAAGCGTGCAGAGAAAATGCACAGTACAATTTTTGTGCATTATATACAGTCCCGGGAAACGGAGAGGGAAAAGGATGGAAAAATTAATTATCACCGCATGTATCTGCGGCGCGGAAGTGACAAAGAAGCAAAACCCTGCCGTCCCCTATACCGTGGAGGAGATCGCGCGGGAAGCCAGAAGCGCTTGTGATGCCGGTGCGTCAGTGATCCACCTGCATGTGAGGGAGGATGACGGGACACCGACACAGAGCAGAGAGCGGTTTGCGGAGTGCATGGAAGCGATTCGAAATGTATGCCCGGATGTGATTATCCAGCCGTCCACCGGAGGCGCGGTTGGGATGAGCAATGAGGAGCGCCTGGCACCGGTTGCGCTGCATCCGGAGATGGCAACGCTCGATTGCGGAACCTGCAATTTCGGAGGCGATGAAATTTTTGTCAACACCGAAACGATGATCCAGGATTTTGTGGAAACGATGAACCGCTGCGGGGTGAAGCCTGAAATAGAGGTTTTCGACAAAGGCATGATCGATATGGCGATCCGGCTGGCAAAGCGGGGATATATCAGAAAGCCGATGCACTTTGATTTCGTCATGGGTGTAAACGGCGGTATCTCCGGCGAGCCGAGGGATCTGCTTTTCATGGCGGAAAGCATCCCGCAGGGCTCCACGTGGACGGTTTCCGGTGTGGGAAGATATGAATTCCCGATGGTCACCATGGGGATCCTGATGGGAGGACATGTCCGGGTCGGATTCGAGGATAATGTATATCTGGAAAAAGGAGTTCTCGCCGAATCGAACGGAGCACTGGTGGAGAAAGCGGTACGGATTGCAAAAGAGCTGGGGCGCGAAATCGCGAGCCCTCAGGAAGCAAGACTTATTTTAGGATTAACAAAATAGCAGGAGGATGAAACGATGGCAGCATTAAAAGGAAATAAATACGGAATTCACAGAGTGATTGAGCCGGCAGGCGTTCTGACACAGGCAGCAAAGAAGATTGATAACAATATGGAGACGCGTTACTCGAATGAGATCGTCTGTGACGTGATTTCCCTGAACATTGATTCCGCGTCATTTACCCAGATCGAGGAAGCGTGCGGACATAATGTAGACAAAATCAAACAGATGATCCTGGATATTGTGAATGAGAAAGGAAAAATGCAGAACCCTGTGACCGGATCCGGCGGCATGTTCATCGGAACCGTGTCCTATATTGGAGAGGATTTATCGCTGGATATTAAGGTGGGCGATAAGATTGCGTCTCTCGTATCGCTCTCTATGACTCCGCTGAAGATTGAAAAAATTCTGGACATCCATCCGGAAATTGACCGTGTGGACATTGTCGGTCAGGCGGTATTGTTTGAAAGCGCTCTGTACGCGAAGCTCCCGGATGACATCAGCGAACCGCTGGCTCTGGCAGCGCTGGATGTGGCAGGCGCGCCGGCGCAGACGGCGAAACTTGTGCAGTCCGGCCAGAGCGTACTGATCCTGGGCGGCGCCGGAAAGTCCGGTATTCTCTGCTGCTATGAGGCGATGAAGCGCGTCGGACCGACCGGACGTGTGGTCGCGATGGACTACAGCCGGGATGGAATCGATGAACTGTTAAGCCTGGGGGTTTGCCACGAGGCATTTCAGGCGAGCGCAGCGCTTCCGGTGGATGTACTGGAAAAGGCGCTGAACGCCAACGGCGGGAAAGAATACGACGTCGCTATCTGCTGTGTCAACGTGGAAAACTGTGAAATGTCTGCAATCCTGCCGGTGCGTGACAATGGAACCGTATATTTCTTCTCCATGGCTACTAGTTTTACCAAAGCCGCTCTGGGCGCAGAGGGCATTGGCAAAGACATCACTATGATTATCGGAAACGGTTACACGAAAGGTCATGCGGAGATTACGCTGCAGGAGTTGCGGGAGAACGAGGCAATCCGCAATCTGTTTGACCGCAAATACATCTGATAATGCCGGGTAAACGAGGTCATGAAAGGAACGCATCCTTTCTATTATGTATCAGAAGAAGAGACAATTAATCTGAAGAAAGAGAGAAGATAAAATGAGAAAAAGCAGAGAATTTGGCTTATTTAAAGATATTTCGGACGAGCAATGGAATGATTGGAAATGGCAGCTGAAAAATCGTGTGGAAACTGTCGAGGATCTGAAAAAATACATGACCCTTACAGAAGAGGAAGAGGAGGGCGTTGTAAAATGCCTGGAGTCGCTGCGCATGGCGGTGACACCGTACTATCTGTCGCTGATCGACCCGGACGATCCGCACGATCCGATCCGGAAACAGGCAATTCCGACAATCCAGGAGCTGCACCATTCGGAAGCGGATCTGGAAGACCCGCTGCATGAGGATACCGATTCCTCCGTACCCGGGCTGACCCACCGTTATCCGGATCGTGTATTGTTCCTTCTGACCGATCAGTGCTCCATGTACTGCCGGCATTGTACCAGAAGACGCTTTGCGGGGCAGCATGATTGCGGCGTTCCCAAAGATCAGGTGGAGCAGGGACTCGACTATATCCGGCGGCATCCGGAAGTGTGGGATGTCCTGCTCTCCGGCGGCGACGCGCTCCTGATCAGTGATGAACGCCTGGAATATGTCATTTCCAGCCTGCGAGCCATCCCCCATGTGGAGATTATCCGCATCGGCTCCCGGACACCGGTAGTTATGCCGCAGCGGATTACGCCGGAGCTGTGCAACATGCTGAAAAAATATCATCCGATCTGGCTGAACACACATTTTAATCATCCGAAAGAAATTACGGAGGAGAGTGCGGCGGCATGTGCGAGACTTGCGGATGCGGGAATTCCGCTGGGCAATCAGACCGTGCTTTTGGCAGGTGTCAACGACTGTATGCATGTGATGAAGAAGCTGGTACAGGATCTGGTTCGTATTCGTGTCCGCCCGTATTACATTTATCAGTGTGATCTGTCCATGGGACTCGAACATTTCCGCACACCGGTCTCCAAAGGCATTGAGATTATCGAGGGGCTGCGCGGCCATACCTCCGGCTTTGCGGTGCCGACTTTTGTGGTGGACGCGCCCGGCGGAGGCGGGAAAACGCCGGTTATGCCGAATTACGTTATCTCACAGACACCCGGTAAAGTTATTCTGAGAAACTATGAGGGCGTGATTACGACCTATACGGAGCCGGAGCATTATAAGCCGGAATGCACCTGCCCCGTATGCCAGGGCAAGCAGGACGGGCATATCATCGGTGTGGCCGCGCTGGAACAGGGAGTACAGATGACGATTGAACCTTCTGATCTGGCCAGAGTACGCCGTCAGCATGAGAAAATCTGACAGGAGGAGAAAGATTTATGAGCAAGCTTGGATTAAATCAGGAACTGATCGATAAAGCCAGAACCAGCGCCCGCAATGTGGCGCTGGATGTGCAGGCATTTATTGATGAACATACAACGGTTGCCGTGGAGCGCACGATATGCCGCCTGCTGGGCATTGACGGGGTAAATGAAGTGGACGTCCCGCTGCCGAATGTGGTGGTGGATCACCTGTCGCAGAAGCAGGCGCTCTCCGGCGGCGCAGCGTTCTATATCGGTAACGCTATTGCTAATTTACATATCTCTCCGCAGGAGATTGCGGAGAAAGTCAATGCCGGGGAACTGGATCTGACAATGCTTCCGATCTGCCCGGATGAGGAGATTCGCGCGGCCATCGATCCCCTTGCAAAAAAAATGACAGAACAGATTGCGGCGAATGCCGGAAAACGGCAGGAATTTCTGGATGAATACGGAGATAAGGAAGGACCATACCTGTATCTGATCGTTGCGACCGGAAATATTTATGAGGATATCACTCAGGCGGTCGCCGCGGCCAAGCAGGGCGCGGATATCATAGCGGTGATCCGTACCACCGGGCAAAGCCTCCTGGATTATGTCCCTTACGGTGCGACAACCGAGGGGTTCGGTGGCACTTACGCGACACAGGAGAATTTTCGCCTGATGAGGGAGGCGCTGGACAATGTGGGGGAGGAAAAGCACCGTTACATCCGCCTGTGTAATTACTGCTCTGGCTTATGTATGCCGGAAATTGCGGCGATGGGTGCGATGGAACGCCTGGATGTCATGCTTAATGACGCGTTGTATGGTATTCTGTTCCGCGACATTAACATGCAGCGGACGCTGATCGACCAGTATTTTTCCCGTGTCATCAACGGTTTTGCCGGTGTGATCATAAACACGGGGGAGGACAATTATCTGACGACTGCGGATGCGATCGAGGAAGCGCACACGGTACTGGCCTCCCAGTTTTTAAATGAGCAGTTTGCCCTGATGGCCGGACTCCCTCCGGAGCAGCAGGGTCTGGGGCATGCGTTTGAAATGTCTCCGGATGTGGAGAATGCATTTTTGCTGGAGTTGGTACAGGCACAGATGGCGCGGAAAATCTTCCCGGACGCGCCGCTGAAATATATGCCGCCCACCAAATTCATGACCGGAAACATATTCCGTGGGCATGTACAGGACGCGCTGTTTAATATGGTGACGATTATGACCGGACAGAAGATTCATCTGCTCGGCATGATGACAGAGGCAATCCATACGCCGTTTATGTCCGACCGTGCGCTTGCCATTGAAAACGCGCAGTATATTTTCCGGACAATGAAAGATTTCGGTGATGAGGTAGAATTCAAAAAAGGCGGAATCATCCAGTCTCGTGCGAATGAAGTTCTGGAGAAAGCGACACGTCTTCTGGGCGAGATTGAGCAGCAGGGAATGTTTGCCACGCTGGAGCAGGGGATTTTCGCGGATATCAAACGCCCGAAAGACGGAGGTAAAGGACTGGACGGCGTCGTGGTAAAAAATGCAGTTTATTTCAATCCGTTTATAGAACTGATGAAGAAGGAGGTGTAGGCGATGAGCAGCGGACTGTACAATTTAAATAAAGCAGATTTTGATAAAACACTGGATCTGACAAAGTTAAAACCCTATGGCGATACGATGAACGACGGAAAAGTCCAGACAAGCTTTACACTTCCGGTCAAAAATGACGCCCGCGGGGAGGAAGCGGCGCGGCAGCTTGCGAAAAAAATGGGACTGGAAGATGTCAACGTAGCATACCGCAACGCACTGGACAAAGAGTTTACCTTTTATGTGGTATACGGAAGCTGTCAGCATACGATCAATTACACAGACATCCATGTGCAGACAGTGGAAGAAGAGACTATGAGCATGGAAGAAGTGAACGAGTATATTAAGGAACATTTCGGCAGGAAAATTGTGATTGTCGGGGCTTCCACCGGAACAGACGCTCACACGGTCGGGATTGACGCCATTATGAACCGGAAAGGATTCGCCGGTCACTATGGTCTGGAACGCTATGAAATGATAGAAGCTTACAACCTCGGCAGCCAGGTTCCCAATGAGGAGTTCCTGGAAAAAGCGAAAGAAGTGCATGCGGATGTGCTGCTCGTTTCCCAGACCGTAACGCAGAAAAACATCCATATAAAGAATCTCACAAACCTGATCGAACTTCTGGAGGCGGAGGAACTGCGGGATCACTATATTGTGCTGTGCGGCGGAGCGCGTATTACACATGAACTGGCGAAAGAACTTGGCTTTGACGCGGGCTTTGGCACAGGGACGTTTGCGGATGATGTCGCTACATTCGCAGTTACGGATATGGTAAAAAGAGGATTCCGTTGATGAACAGCAGGCGGCTTGCAGGGAGCGCTGCGCTTTTGACCTCCGCATTTTTGTGGGCGACCGGCTATCTGGCTGTAAAACAAATGGTGGAGGATGTGGCTCCCTGTCTGCTCCTTGCGATGCGATTTTCGCTGTCCGCCGTGATCCTGCTGGTTCTGTTTCTGCCAAAATTAAAAAAATTAACGAGAGGAACACTGGCGACGGGAATCCGCATGGGTGCGGCACTGTTTTTTGAGTTTTTCTGCTATACGGTAGGACTTCAGTACACGACAGTAGCCAAAACATCTTTTATTATAGCCTCTTATATCATTCTGCTTCCAATCGTTTACTTTATAATAAGGAAGAAACTGATTTCACGAGGCGATATTTTATGCTCGATTCTTTGTATGGCCGGTCTGGGTCTGATACTGGCCGACGGTGTGGGCGGATTCAACAGGGGAGATCTTTTTGGTGTATTTTCTGCACTCTTTTATGCGGTGCATATCGTATATTCTGCACAGTATGCAAAAGAGTATGATGGGGGACTGCTGAACCTGGTTCAGATTGCGACCGCAGCGGTGCTGGCACTCGCGGCGGCTCTGATCTCCGGAGATTTTTTCGTGGCAGATGTTACAGCTGCATTCCCGCCGTTCTGGTCCGTTTTATACCTGGCGGTTGTCTGTACGATTTTGCCATATGTCTTTTGTCTTCTTGGTATGAAATATGTATCAACGATGACAAGCGGTATTTTGCTTTCTTTTGAGAGTGTTTTTGCCACAATACTGTCGGTTATTCTGCTGAATGAACGACTGTACTGGCAGCTGGTTGCCGGGGGCGCGATCATTCTGGCGGCGGTTATTTTATCAGAAGTGTTTGCTGTGCTTCCGGCATCGAAAAGGAGGAGACAAGAGTGAAAGGTTATCTGCATATTTATGAAGGAGACGGAAAGGGAAAGACGACCGCAGCCGTGGGGCTGGCGGTGCGCTGTGCCGGAAGCGGCCAGAAAGTTCTGTTTACGCAGTTTTTAAAAGGAAATACATCCAGTGAAATCGGTGTTCTGGAACGAATCCCGAATATCATTGTCTATCAGAATCATAAGGCGTTCGGATTCTCCTTTATGATGGATTCCCGGGAACAGAACGATGCAAAAACATATTACAGGGATCACTTCCGGGAGACGATTTTTTTTGCAAAACGGGAGAGAGTGCGGCTGTTGGTGCTGGATGAATTGCTGGATGTCTATAATCTGAATATGGTGGACCAGGCGGAGGTATGCCATTTTCTCCGCACCCGCCCGGCAGACATGGAGGTGGTCCTGACCGGCAGGAATCCGTCTACAGAACTGGTACGGATGGCGGATTATATTTCGCAGGTAAAGAAAATAAAACATCCTTATGACTGGGGCGTAAGCGCCCGGGTGGGAATCGAAATGTAGAGGATAAAAAATTGAAAGTATATATCATGAATGCATTCGCGGACGGTTCAGAGGGCGGTAACCCCGCCGGGGTAGTATATTTTGCCGATAAAGAAGACCTGTCGGAAGACACGATGCAGAAAATTGCGGCTGAACTGAATTTTTCGGAGACGGCATTTGTACACAGAAAAAATGAGACGACATTTTCCATACGGTATTTTACGCCGGCTTGCGAGGTGCCGTTGTGCGGACATGCGACCATTGCTGCGTTTTCTCTGCTGCGCCAAAAAGGCTTGATCACAGATGGAATCCGGCGTTTGCTGGCGGGGAATGAGGAGCTTGACATTCGGGTGTCGGATGGTATAGTGTTGATGGAGATGCCATTGCCGGTTCTGGAGGAAGAATTGGAACTGCCTGCGGCGGAGCGGCTTTGTCATGCATTTGAAATAGAACTGTCAGACCTGGATCGACGTATCCCTCCGCGTATCCTGACAGCCGGGTTGCGGGATATTCATCTGTGTGTAAAGAACAGAGATATCCTGATGCGGGCCAGGCAGCAGGAAGATGTAATCTCCGAAATCTCCGGACAGTTTGGCGTGACAGGCGTCCATATGTCCTGTCTGTCGCCGGATGATAGTGTAACTGCTTATTGCAGTAATTTTGCCCCTGCCTGCGGGATTTCCGAAGAATGCGCTACGGGGACGTCTAACGCCGGTCTCACATTTTATCTTTATCAGAAAGGATTCATTCTGCCGGAGCAGGAGAATTTATTTTTGCAGGGAGAGCATATGGGGCGTCTTTCAAAAGTGTACAGCAGGGTTCTGACTCGTGACGGGATATCAGTCTGGATTGGCGGCAGGGCGGTTTGCGTAGCTGATAAGCGTATAGAATAGTAAAGCCTTTCGTAAATAGTAAGCGAGCCGGTTATGGGAAATTACAGTTTTTATAGTGTGGAGAATCATTTATGCATACAAAAGCGCGAAGCAATTTACTGTTACTATTAGCCGCTTTTATCTGGGGTGTCGCTTTTGTAGCCCAGAGCGTTGGCATGGATTATGTCGGACCCTTTACTTTTATCTCTGTAAGAAACTTCATCGCGACGATTGTATTGTTGCCTTGTATTAAAATCCTGGATAGATGCAACCGTTTTGCTGAGGGTACAGGAAGCAATTGCTGCGGCGGGAAAACACTCATTATCGGCGGGATTGTCTGCGGGGTTTGCCTGTCTGTCGCCAGTTCCTTTCAGCAGATTGGCATCAATTATACAACCGTAGGCAAAGCGGGGTTTATCACGGCGATGTATATTGTTATCGTTCCGATTCTCGGATTTTTTATCGGGAAGACGGTTCGTCTGATCGCATGGGTTAGCGTAGCCATCGCTGTGGTCGGGCTCTTTCTGCTGTGCATGACAGAAAGCCTGTCATTTAGCCGGGGCGACCTGCTGGTTCTGATTTGTGCCTTTTGTTTTGCGCTGCATATCCTTTGCATCGGTCATTTTTCGCCGAAAGTGGACGGCGTCCGCATGTCCTGTATTCAGTTTTTTACCTGTGGTATCCTTTGCGGTATTCCGGCGATGATCTTTGAGTCGCCGGATATCCGGAGCATTTTCGCTGCCTGGGTTCCTATTCTCTATGCCGGAGCCCTCTCCAGCGCTGTCGGTTACACGCTGCAGATTATTGCTCAAAAGAATACTGAGCCGGTGATTGCTTCTCTGCTGATGAGCCTGGAATCTGTATTTTCGGTGCTGGCGGGATGGGTGCTGCTGCATCAGAAGCTGTCTGCAAGGGAAATGCTGGGCTGCCTTGTTATCTTTGCCGCAATCGTTTTGACCCAACTGCCGTCTCCGAAATCACTTGAAAAACAGGCATCGGATGACAAAAGAAATCGCCGTGGAACCGGCAATACATAGTAAAAATTTTTGATAGAAAACACAAAATTTTATAAGAAAGAATTCCTCCCGATAAGATATACTGTTTTTATCAAAAAAAGGAGGAACTTGCTATGAGCACAATTCAGGACATTTCTGCGTTTCTGCAAAAAGGGCGCGCAAAGAATGTGAAAGCGCTGGTTCAGCAGGCACTGGACGAGAACGAGGACCCGAAAGTAATCTTAAACGAAGGATTGCTGGGTGGCATGATGATCATCGGCGAAAAGTTCAAAAACAACGAAGTTTTCGTTCCGGAGGTTCTTGTCGCGGCGCGTGCGCTGAATGCGGGTCTGACCATTCTGGAGCCGAAGCTGGTCGAGGTCGGAAACGAGCCGGTAGGCAAGGTTGTCATCGGTACGGTAAAAGGCGACCTGCACGACATCGGTAAGAATCTGGTCGCAATGATGTTGAAGGGCGTTGGATTTGAGGTAACCGATATCGGTGTCGATGTGCCGCCTGAGACATTCCTTGAGAAGGCGGAGGAAGTCAACGCTGATGTGATCTGCATGTCTGCACTGCTTACGACCACCATGCCGAACATGGGCGCTACCATTGAGCTTCTTCAGGAGAAGGGCGTTCGCGATAACTATATCGTTATGGTAGGCGGAGCGCCGGTGAACGAGAAGTTCGCGGAGCAGATCGGGGCGGATTATTATACGCCGGATGCAGCTACCTGCGCAGAGGTTGCAAAGAAAGCGGTTCAGGAGAGATAGGTTTTTACAACTACATAAATGCCGATGTATGGTTCCTGCATTTGTTTACAGGCAGATGCGAGGATGAAAAAGGAATCCGGTGAGAATCCGGAGCAGTCACCACTACTGTAACGCGGACGGGCGATCAAAGGACCACTGGCGAGAGCTGGGAAGGCGATTTGTCCGGATGAGGCGGAGTCAGGAGACTTGCCATAGATTGGAAAGACATATTTCCCGGGTGAGGGGGATATGCTTTTTATTTACTTCCTATACTGTCCCGGCGTCACGCCGGTATTTTTTTTGAACACGCTGGTAAAGTAACTCTGGTTGTCAAATCCAACCGCGATAGCGATGTCGATCAGAGAGTATTCCGTGTGATCCAGCAGCCGTTTTGCTTCCTCAATTCGGATCTTTGTTAGATATTCTTTAAACGACAGGCCGAGCGACTGCTTGAAGATACGGGAAAAATAGGAAGAATTCAGGTGGACATGATCCGCCACCTCTTCCAGTGTCAGAGGAGAGGCGAAATTGGTCGATATGTAGTTCATCGCATTGCGGATGAGCCTGTTGTTTTCCAGAGCCGGCGGAAACATGCAATCCATGAAAGCGGTCAGGACTTCGATCATGGCGTAGCAGAGTTCATCGGTGGAGCGGTAGGTGTCGACATTCTGCATAAACTGGTTGTTCAGTGAAAAAATCTGGTTGGACGCGGCGCCGTTTTCCAATGCGGCGCGGGAGAGCAGGGAACACAGCTCGATAGAGCGATATTTTACAGTGTTCAGGTCGCTGCCGGAGGATAAAAATACATATCCGAGCAGGTCGTTTAAGACGGCGCCGGCCTCTTTTACATTTCCTTCTTTTACTTTGCTGAGCAATAACTGTTCCTTTTCCAGCGGATATTTTTCAACGTTTGCAGGGGACGACGTTTTATACATATGAATGGATTCACTGATTTTCGCCTGCTGATGCAGCTTTTTCTGGTTGACGATAAACTGTTCCTGCGCGTCGTTGATAAGGTTTGACATGAGAAAATAGATGAGACGGCTGATCTGCGTGACCTTTGCGGGTTCTACCTGCGGGATTTCAGCCGCATCGTCGTATAATTCCATCAGATCTTCCATGGTAAAGTCCGGGTAGCGCCGGCCGACATCCAGTACCAGCGTGGAATTTACTTCTTCCATGAGGAACGGTCCGATTAGGATGGAGCCGAAGAGGACTTCGTGGTTGATCAGCGGGAACACGATATGACTTAAGTTGGAATGACAGGAAAAAATGTAGGAGGTCCCCAGGTTCATGGCCCGTTTTCCGGCAGTGGCATGAATCTCCCTGCAGGTATCTCCGGAAGAGAGATGGGAAATAAAATGCTGGCAGTAGGTGCTCTTGCTGCCATAGTATTCCAGAACATTACCATCCTCATCCAGCAGCTGGACAGGCAGTTCGATGCAGGTGTGGAGCGCTTCCAGCAGTTCGGTCATTTTTGATTTGTCGATAAAGGTATAAATGTAGGGTTCCATAATTCTTCCTCTTGCAATTTTTTTACATTTTTACCAGTATAGCACAACGAAAAGAACATTTGGTAAAAAAAATAAAAAAAACTGAAAGAAAATAAAAAACTGAAGCATGCGCCGATAGTATACTTGTTTCACAATCATGATAAGCCCATCAAATAAAGAAAGGAGAGTCGTTGTCCGCCGTGCCCGGTGAACCGCGGATAGTGACAGGAAACAAGTATGAAGCAAAACATGATGGAATGGGTAGACAATACTCTGGCGGCAGAGAAAAAGCAGGGCTTTCTGGTTCTTTCATTCCCGGCGATTCAGAAGATGGGAATTACAGTGAAAGAGCTGATCGCGTCCAGTGATCTGCAGGCGCAGGCAATGAAAATTGTGGCGGACGCAACGCCGGAGGCAGCGGCTTCCGTCAGCATGATGGATTTGTCCCTGGAGGCGGAGGCGTTTGGTTCGACCGTTCACTTTTCCGATGATGAGGTGCCGACGGTGACCGGAAGCATTATTAATTCCGAGGAAGACGCGGACGCACTTCAGGTGCCTGAGATCGGCGCAGGGCGCACACAGATTTACATTGACGCGATCGAGAAAGCGGTAAAGCTGATCGACGACAGACCGGTATTTGCCGGCGTGATCGGACCGTTCTCCCTGGCCGGAAGACTGATGGATGTCTCAGAGGCGATGATCTACTGCTATGACGAGCCGGATATGGTGCATACGGTATTGGAGAAAGTGTCTGATTTTATCATTAAATATATCAATGCCTACAAGGCGGTCGGCGCGAACGGCGTTCTGGTGGCGGAGCCCCTGGCAGGCTTGCTTTCCCCGTCCCTGGAGGAGGAATTCTCCTGCGAGTATATGAAGAAAATTGTGGAGGCGACACAGACGGATGACTTCCTTGTGGCATACCATAACTGCGGCAACTGCACGGTGCAGCAGATCAACTCCATCGCGCAGAACGGCTGCCGCGTGCTCCATTTCGGCAACGCGATCGATATGGCGGATATCATGCCGAAGATTCCGGCTAATATTGTTGCTATGGGTAACATTGACCCGGCCGGACAGTTCCGCAACGGGACACCGGAATCCGTGAAGGAAGAGACGATAAAGCTGATGGAGAAGTGCGCTTCTTACACGAACTTTGTACCGTCCTCCGGGTGCGATATCCCGCCTCTTTCCAACTGGGATAATATCCAGGCGTTCTTTGATGCGCTGAATGAGTTTTATGCAAGATAAGGTGCGGAGATAAGATACAGATATTGACTGATACGGGACGATTGCAAAATGCCTGGGACAATATTTTGTCGCGGAGGCGTTTCAAGATCGTCCTGTTTATGTTGTTATACAAAAGTGTCTAAATACCGGGAGTGCAAGTTTTGATAGTGTCCACACTTATGGGTAGAGTATAATGAAAGTCAGGACGCCGCGCCTGTTTCCGCTTGAATTTGCGTATGACTTCTGCTTTATACAGGTAATCATGGATTATTTACGAGAAAGGCTGTAGGCATTCCGGGGATATACGTACGAAACGGACAAAAAAGGAAAAATGGTCCGTAAAAATTGTCGGGATGTACGGACGAAACAGGTGAAAGAGGGGAAATAGTCCGTAAGAAATGTCAAGGTGTACGGACTGATCGGGTGAAAGAGGGGAAATAGTCCGTAAGAAATGCAGGGATGTACGGACTGATCGGGTGAAAAAGGGGAAATGGTCCGTAAGAAATGTCAAGGTGTACGGACTGATCGGGTGAAAAAGGAGAAATAGTCCGTAAAAATGCAGGGATGTACGGACTGATCGGGCGAAAAAGGGGAAATAGTCCGTAGGAAAGGTCGAGGTGTACGGACTGATCGGGTAAAAAGGAGAAATAATCCGTAAAAATGCCAGGGTATATGGACGAAACCGATAAAAAAGTGAAATTGTCCGCAGAGGAGAGCGAAAAGAAGATGGTTCAATCTTTGAGAAGTAACATATTTTCGATTCGGATTTTTACAGTGCAGAATGTGGATTATTTCCGGAAATATGATATACTGGAGACATAGGGGGATTTCCATGGTTTATCAGAGAATTCGATATTTCCTCAGTGCGGCACAGGAGGGAAGTTTTTCGAAAGCCGCCGCTAAGATGTATGTGTCTTCCCAGGCGCTGACGCGCCAGATCCGGCTGATGGAGGAGGAACTGGGAGGAGATCTGTTTGACCGCTCTTCCCGGGGAGTGCGTCTGACTGCGTTGGGGGAGGAGGCTTACCGGCGGTATTCGGTGATTGATCGGGAGCTGATGCGGGCGGAGGAGGAACTTAAGGCGAGAGCTTCTGAGTCTAAGAAGCGAATCAATATTGGAATTTTTTCCGCTCTTCCGCAGGAAACGATGGTGACGCCGTTGATCTCGCTGCTGCTGGGGACCTATTCGGATTATCAGATTAACCTGAACCTGGTGGAACTGGCGGAGGGCAGGTCACTACTGATGCAGGGAAAAATTGATCTGCTGCTTACCAACACGCATGAGGAGGACGACTGGGGAAACTGCAGGATGCAGTGCCTTGAGAAACATCCTGCGAAAGTGATTGTCTCTCTTTATCATCCCTGGGCGGTGAAACAGGAGATTACAAAGGAGGATATGCTGCGGGAGATATTTCTGAAAATGAAGATGGACACGGGACATTATATCATTCCGGCGGAGGAAAGTTTCTATAAAAATATCCCCTGCAGACAGATTCAGGAGGTGGGAAACTTCCAGACGATGTTTGCTTTGCTTCAGCAGGGCGAGTCGTTTGCTGTCTTTCCCCGTGCTTATGTTTATATGGATCAGGCAAAAATGAAGTATTTTGATTTCCCCGGGAGGGAGTTCTGGTTTTACGCTGCGCTGATCTACAACCCGTCGGGGAGCCATCATGAGCTTGATAAGATTGTAGATGAAATTATGGAAGAGATGAAACCTTAAGTTTCAACCATTGAAAAAAAGAACTGCTATGCGTATTATCTTTTTTGTGCTATTCTTTTCATGAGTTACCGAACGGTTATTATTGGACGCGGGTGAAACCCGCAAGCACAGAAAGAGAGGATGGCAGTATGCAGACAAGAAGAGAAGCGTTGCTGGCGCTGTTGCGCGGGGAGAAAGCGGAGTTTATTCCGGAGGTTTATTCTACGATGAAGGATGTCGTATCCCCGGGCGACCGTTTCATAGACCTGGAGAATTTTGATCCTTACGGGACGGGAGCCGATGCCTGGGGCGTGCTCTGGACGAACCAGGGACCGAATCCGCTGGTAGACGGCAACACCGTGGCGAAAAACTACAAGATGTTCGATGATATGGATGAGTGGAAAGACCATGTAAAGTTTCCTCCCATTGATTATATGCCGATGGCAGATATCTTCGGAGGCATGTGTGCCGGCATGCATGTAAACCCCGAGGAGGATGTTGTCAGCTGTCTGATTCTCTCCGGTACGTTTGAACGGATGAATCAGCTGATCGGTATGGAAAATGCGCTCTGTGCATTTTATGAGTATCCGGATGAGGTGCATGAGTTTTTCGATGCCATGTGCGAGTATAAGTTAAAGTGCATCGATTATGCCGTGCAGTACCTGCACCCGGACTGCGTACACATGCATGACGACTGGGGCACTAATAATAATATGTTCTTCTCACCGGATCTCTGGAGAGAATATATCAAACCGATTGAGGCAAAATATGCGCAGCGGATTCATGAGCACGGTTGTCTCTATATTCATCATTCCTGCGGCTATATCAAACAGATTATTCCGGATCTGATCGAGATTGGCGTGGACGTGTTGGAGCCGCTGATGGTAGAAAACGGTGTGGATGATGTGATGAAGCTGTACGGCGACAAGATCACAATCATGGGCGGACTCAATAACCGGGTGATCGACAGTCCGGAATCGACGGAGGAGGATATCCGCGCGGAGGTCCGCCGCGGCATGGATGCCCATTGCGGGCAGGGGAGATACATCCCTTATTACATCCCGGCGGTGGAGAAAAACTGGCTGATCTATATGGATGAGGTGAACCGCTACGGGGCGGAGATTTACAAAAAGTAGGAAGAATTCATTAGATTAGAGCGGCACCCTGGCTTTGTCCAGAGTGCCGTTTTTGAAGCTGTATTGTTCCGATAATGCAGAGGTTGTTATTTCGATAGCATTGATATTGTTCCGATAATATGATGTAACAAAAGAAGATTGGAGATTCGTTAGCTTAAACGGTAATAGCAGGTTCTTTTGCCTTTCCCTTCACGTTTTAACTCGCCAAGAGCAATCAGTTTCCTCAGGGAACCCTCAATGGAACTGTCGCTTAACGTTGGACATAATTCCCGGATATCCTGCTTTGTGAATCTGCCGATTTTATTCTGTGTTGCTTTTCTTACCATTTCTATTGCAGGCAGTTTTTCTTCTACAATAGAGAATCTTTCTTCAAAATCTTTATATGCGGCAAGAATGGTACTGAGCAGATATTTGATAAAAGGCGTTGCATCCTCGTTTCCTTCATGCCAGCCATCCTGAGACTGTCCCAGAGCGTCATAATAAAGGTCTTTGTGTTTTGCGATTTTCGCCTCAAGGGAGATATATTTTCCTACGTAAAATCCATTGCGATACAGGAGCAGAGTCGTAAGAAGACGGCTCATTCTGCCGTTGCCGTCATTGAACGGATGAATGCAGAGAAAATCGTGGATGAATACGGGAATTATAATCAGTGGTTCAACCTCAAGGTTGCCGATAACACGATTATATTCTTCGCAAATGCGGTCTAATGCTTCCGGTGTTTCATAAGGTGCAAGAGGAGTGAACAGGGTTTGCGTATGTCCGTCGGTCCAGGTCGCACTGATGTAATTCTGCACATTTTTTGTTTGACCGGCGAAAGGATTATTCATATGGTTATACATAATTTTATGCAGCTGAAGGATATAATTCCGGGTAATCGGGATTGCATCAAAGCTTTCATGTATGATAGTCAGAACATCTCTATATCCTGCAATTTCTTGTTCATCACGGTTTCTGGGTATTGTTTTTTCTTCCACCAGCTGTTTGATTCTGGTGTTGGTCGTAACGATTCCTTCGATGGCATTGGAAGCCTCGGTGCTTTGGATTTTTGCAATTTCTACTAATTTTTCCAGTTCATCCGGCCTTTGCTTCAAATATAGTTCCTGTTTTCCGGCTTCTTTATAGATTGCGGCAATAAGCCCAATCATTTCGGAGTCCCATTTCTGATTTTTGATTTCTGAATAGCTGAATGGCCTCATTTCCTTAACCGCCTCGCTTTCGCTTAAATTGTAACAAAAAATAAGGGAATATGCAATGGGTTAAGGGAATATTCGCTTGAATTTGATTTTAAAATAAGGGAATGCCGGTTTTGGTGGATAAAAATGCAAAAATTGTCATATCAAAAATTTGATAAAAAAGTTGGAATAGTAATATAAAGTATGAAAATAATTATGTATAATGATATCATCACATATTCCCAGAGAAGCGAGAGATAATCATGATTGGAATCGGCATAGACACAGGAGGCACCTGTACGGATGCAGTCGCCTATGATTTGGAAAAAGAAGAAATACTGGCATCCGCGAAATCGTCAACGACCCATGAAAAACTGGAGAAAGGGATCGGGGAATCCCTTGGGAAGCTGCCGCGCGAATTAGTGGAAGAGGCTTCTTACCTCGCGCTTTCCACTACACTGGCGACCAATGCCTGTGTGGAAAACCGGGGAGGTCGCGTCTGCCTGGTGTTTATCGGCGTGAGTGAAAAGACGCTGGAGGAAAACTATGAGTCGTATGGCTTTGAGGGAACCGCGGATATGCGATTTCTGGATGCGGATCCATCGAAGGGAATTGAGCCGGATTGGGAAGCATTTGAGGCTATGATACCGGAAATCCTGGATGGGTATGACAGCGTGGCTGTTTCGCAGTTTCTGCCGCGGGAGAATAATGGGGCGTACGAAAAAGAAGCCCGGCGCAGGATCAGAGAAAGAAGCGAAATCACGGTTGTCTGCGCCTATGAGATTTTTAAGGATGTCAATGTCATCAAGCGTGGGGCAGGCGCTTATCTGAATGCGCGGCTGATTCCCGTGATCGAGGAATTTTTTGCGGCGGTGCATCACGTGCTGGACGATATGGGACTTTCACTTCCTCTGCTGATCATGCGCAGCGATGGGAGTCTGGTGTCAGAAGAGTATTCCCGAAACTACCCGGTGGAAACGCTGCTGTGCGGACCGACGGCCAGCGTGAAAGGCGCCATGCAGTTGGCGGGAGAGGAACAGGCGGTAATTATTGATATGGGCGGGGCGACCAGCGATATCGCCCTGGTGAAAGACGGTGTGCCGAAGACCAATCCGAATGGCGTCAGTGTGGGCGGATGGCAGACCTTTGTGCGGGGAGTGGAGATTGATACGTTTGCCCTCGGCGGAGACAGCCGCGTCTTTTACCGGGATGGGGAGGTTTTCCTGGAAGCTGAGAGAGTGATGCCGATTTCTGCGCTGGCGTCTCAGTATCCATCTGTGCTCGCTGCGTTAAAGGCATGTGCGAACCGTTATAACGGCAGCGCCCGGCCGCTGTATGAGCATCTGCTTCTGCAAAAATCGATCCGGGGGAGGGAATCTCGTTATACATCCCGGGAGCGCCGCGTCTGTGAAGTGCTTGCCGACGGGCCGAAAAGTATCGGCGAAGTGGCTGACTTGCTGGGAATCGACGTGTTCCAGCTGGATACCGGAAGGCTGGAGCAAGAGCAAATACTGCTGCGCAGTGGGTTTACCCCCACGGACGCGATGGTGATCAGAGGAGACAGAATCGTGGAGGAGCGGCCGGATGATGCTGCCGCCGCGGCGGGATATGCGGCTGCGTTTATCGCGAAAAATATCGGGCGGAATGCAGATGATATGGCTGATGAAGTGTATCGCCTGGTACGGGAAAAGCTTTTCTGCAATCTGGTCAGAAACCTCTGGAGCGACGCGCATGAGACGGGGCGAAAAAAGGGTGTCCCAGCTGATCTGGAAAGATTTGCGAAAGAAGCGTTTGCCGAGGCTTGCAGCGGGCAGGCGGATAGTTTTTACCAGCATATGTTTTCCACATCGGCTGTCCTCCTTGGCGTCGGAGCGCCGATCCATGTTTTCCTGGATGAAGTGGCACAGGCGTTTCGTACAACGGCGCATGTCCCCGCTTATGCCGGGGTGTCCAACGCGCTGGGCGCGCTTCTGGGTGATGCGTGTGTCTATGAGACTGTACACATCCGCGTGGAGTATGAGATCAGCCAGTGGGACGAGGAGGGAGAAATTTATATCGTATACGGCGACCGGAAAGAGTCGTTTGCCAGTCTGGATGACGCTGTAGCTCGAGCGGCTGTACTCGCTAAATCCCGCGCGGAGAGAAAAGTCCGGGAATGCGGCGCGGCGGAGATCACATTCCTGACGCACCGGGTGAAGAGAAAAGAACTGACTGCCAACCTCTGCACGATCCTGCAGGGGGCGGATGTCACAGCCTGTGCGCGGGGAAGACTCTACTGAAATTATTTTGTTTAATCGTTTATCCCCTGTTTGCTTATTTACCGACCGTGCTTTGCTGGTGAATATTACATATGTCTGAAAATCTCCCGGTTCACAGCCCCCATGATAAAGAAAAAGACAACGCCGATCATCGCGGCAACGGTTCCCATGTTTAAAACGGTGCCCTGTGCAATGCCCAGCTTTTCGGCAACCGCAGGTGCGACAATATTGGAACTGTCATTTACCATTCCGGCATAGAACCAGAACATGAGCAGGCAGTAAATGATTGTGCCCCAGCCTTTGCCAAAGCCGAATAATTCAGATCTTTTTGTTTTCTCCATAGCATCTTATCTCCTTTGTTTTGTAATTGATAAGTTCATTATAAAGATTGCAAAAAGAAAAGAAAAATTGTTAATTTTTGTTCTGCTATGCCGTTTTTGAATGGTTATTTCCCGTACAGGAATAGTGTGTTTTCTATAAATTTCCGCAGATATGGTTTGTCGTTGTCGGTTCTCCATGCCATCACAAAGCCGCTCTCTGTGTCGGCAATGGGAATTTTACAGTGCTCTTCGCGGTTTAAGTCCGCATAGTATTTGTCGCAGACAAAGATATCCAGGTCTGTCTGAATGTTCAGCGTCAGAGAGTTTGCGGAGGAGACATAATTTGTGATATTGAGAGAAAACCCAAATGGATTACACAGGTCATGCAGCATTTTCACATATTCAGGCAGATACTGCGGTGAAATGCAGATAAAATCAGACTGCCTCAGATCTTCCACGGAAAGGACCTCTTTTTTTGCCAGCGGATTTGTTTTTTCATGCAGGCGCAGTGGGGCGTCCTCCCGAGCATCTTCCAGGAGATGTGTTCCAGTTCTTTCTGGTCAAAATCGTAATAGATGGAAAATATGATATCCGCCTCTTTCTGGATCAGCATCCGGCGGATATCCCAGGCCGCATCCGATTCCAGCCGCAGGCGGACATCCGGGTGATTCGCCCGAAAGGAATCCATAAGAGGCAGGAGGAAACAATCCGGAGAAAAAGAGTCCAGACATCCGATCACCAGACTCTTTGTTTGACCGGTCTGTAATACATGTGCGTATTGAATTTCATCCTCTATGTGCTGCAGACCGTCTTTCCATGCGTTGTACAGATGGCGACCCGCGGGCGTGAGCGTGATTTTGTTTTTGTCTCTGAAAAACAGCTGCAGATCCAGCTGCGATTCCAGACTCTGCAGCTTTTTGCTCAGCGTGGGCTGGCTCAGGTTGAAATACTTTGCCGCCTTTGTAATGTTTCGGTATTCCGCTACTTTTATGAAATACTGCATCTGCCCGATGCTGACATTTCGGATATCGACATTGTGCATGAGAATCTCCATTCCGCCGTCTGTCGGTTGACGGCACAAACAGTGGTGAAAGGTTTGTTTTTTACAGTAAAACCTCTGCGTATCATATTGTGATTTTATCACGATCCAATTTGTCACTCGTCAGATCATGAATCCGGGATTTGAAAAGTATGGAATCATATTCATCATAACATGTTCATCAAAATCAGAAAAGCGGGAACATCAGGCTCCCGCTAAAAAAATGATTTCGACTGCTATTTATAGTAATTCCGTCCATACGCTGTAATTTCATCACTCACGATCCGAACCACATCGGTATCAATGATGGGCGCATTAGCGCAGTAGCCGCCGATTCCGGCCAGGGAATCCAGCGTCCGGCGCACTTCCTGACGTATCTCTTCCTCTGTGGCGTCGGGGCGCTCCAGAACGCCCTGCGTGTTAAATCCGCCGCTCAGCAGAATCCGGTCACCGAATTCTTTTTTGATCTCTTCCACCTCATTGCAGTATTGGAGAGGCTGCAGCGCGTCAATGCCCATCTCCACAAGCTCCGGAACCGTGGGCCTGATATAGCCGCAGGAGTGCATTTCAAAAATCATCCCCAGTTCATGCGTGCAGTCAATCACGCGCTGAATATACGGCTTGATAAATTCGCGCCACATATCCATGGAAATAAACATATTCTGGTTGTTTCCCCAGTCGTCATGATACACGATGATATCAAATCCAAAATACTCTTTCAGGATTTTCAGATAGCGGCATTTATAGTCTGTCAGTGCGTCAAAAAATTCATGTACCTCATCCGGGGTTTCCAGAAAAGCACAGACGCCGTTTTCAAATCCCATCAGAGTCATCAGGCGTTCGAAAGGCCCGTTTAAAAACATGCAGAGAGACATGCGGTTTTCGCGGTCCCAGTCTTTTGTCGCCCCCGCGGCGATGGCGCTCCAGTCACAGGCGTCCAGATCCGGAAAATGGATGTCCTCCTTCCAATTTTCCAGATCTTCCACTTCGTCCTGCCCGGGCGTCACGGTCTGGGAATTTAAGTCGGGTGTGAAGGTCCAGTTTACCCCGAACCAGTCATCCCCTGTGCCTTCTCCGAAGTAGCGTTCTCCGTAGGAAAACCAGAGATCGTAATCTGTAAATCCGTTTGGTACCCACTCCGGCGTTTCGTGCCGGTATGCTGCCAGCATATTTTCTCTCGGTGTCATGTCGAGCTCCCCCCTTTTTGTTTTCTTAAGTATATAGGGAAAGCCCCGAAAAGAAAAACGAAAAATTTTTGTGCTGCCATGCCAAATTGGAATGGACCACCTGGTTTTCTCTATCCACAGCATGCCTGTATGAAAACGGCTAAGCAAGTGATTTGAGATATTCCTCAACATTGAGGTAGTGTATATCTTCGAACTCATCCGCTTCCCCGCGGTAGATTACATACTTCCCGGTGATGGTGCCAAAGCGGTGTTTCGTTGCCGCGCATTTTTCAGGGTCAGCCAGATGCCGGTACTGGTTCGGAACGATCTCCCTGCTGTATTTGATCTCATAAATTTCACAGGTTAGTGTGAGGGGGTTGTGGACGACCATATCAAATTCCCCAATGGCGAATTGCAGCTGAAAGACCATCTTGTCAGGATGGGCAAGACTGGTTTCCAGAAGAACAATATCTTCCATCATCCTGCCCTTGATTTCGCTGAGGATGCGCGTCAGAATGCGATTCCGCTCCAGGGCGGAAAGAGCATTAAACTTCTCGTCCAGCAGCAGACTGTTTACGAGGGCATTGGCTTGTGCATAACGAATGCCGGGCTGGCTGATGATTGTGATTTTCTCCCGAAGATTGACATTGGGAAGGTGCAGCAGGTCAACCTCCATAACCAGGTCCAGAAGGGTAAGATACTCCCTGATCTGATAACCGTGCGTTTCGTCAATCTCCACCGTCTGCTCTTCTTTGTTGAGGATATCCAGCAACATTCGGTAGATATCCGTTACAGATTCGCAATCCATGTTCTGCATCAGATCAATCGGGTCAGTTCGGTCGTGCAGAAGGTTGCGGGCGGAGATGGCCAGATCGCCTGATACAAAGGTGCGGGTCAGAACTTCCCTGGTGAAGCGATGGTTCATATCTTTCACCACTCGATTGATAGCACTGGTAAGTTCTCCTTTTTCATAGAGATCATACAGATGCCGGAAGTGACCGCCATTCTGGTAATATTGCAGGGAGTGCTGTATATTTCTGGCGATTGCGCTGTCGATATATTCATCAGCGCTCTCCTTGCTGGCAAAAGTGGATGTTTTGTTATAGTTGATGCCTCCCATGCTCATGGTGCCGCCGTAACGGATATATTCATCAATGCCCCGGATGCCCAGCACATTTTCAAATTCCCGATATGGGATAAAAGTGGTGTGAAGAAAGATGCAGCGGTCATACAGCTGTTCGTCCCTGCTAAAAAGGAAACCGAGAGAGTCGGTGCCGGAAAGTACGATCTTCATGCCGCTGCTGGCGTAAATGTCAGAGAAGAGGGCGGCGCCTTCGATAAAATCCGCCATCAGGGTAACTTCATCAATGAA